>JGI24503J29689_10056136_pt1 | contig 12267 bp, 2 predicted proteins | sample BioPla3RNA2_FD_29689 | JGI IMG/M metagenome (IMG submission 29689)
AATGAAGGTTGGTATGGCACATCCACCATCACCTTGCCGGGAACCGCAAAAGATGCCATCACCGTCGGTGCGACCGACTACCTGATGGACTACCGTGCGGCCTTCAGCAGTATGGGGCCGGTGAACCGGGCTGCCCCCTACATCAAGCCCGACGTCATGGCACCCGGCGTTGGCATCATATCGGCATACCGTGATGAATGGTACGCCTCCATGGAAGGCACATCCATGGCCTGTCCGGCCGTCGCCGGGACGGCAGCGCTGATGCTCTCGGGCAACAGTTCGCTTACACCCGCTGACGTGAAAGCTGCTCTGATGGAGACAGCGGTCCACATCGATGAGGATGGAACCATCCTGCCGGTGGTGCAACCGAACAACGCCTACGGTGCAGGCCGGATCAACGCATACGAAGCGGTGAACGCCACCGGCGGCCTCGGTGGGGCCCGACCATCGGACGGCATCCTGCGCGAGCTCATCGGCGGCCCCCTCACTTCATACTCCCTGACCGGCAACACCCTCCCGATCATGGCCGTCCTCTGGAACACAACCGCGGGGGAGCCCATGGCGGGAGAAAATGTTGATATCAGCGTATGGTATGACAATTACTACAACTACCACTCTCACTTCATCTACGTTGTAAATCAGACACTCACGACTGATGTGAACGGTTACGCCTATTATAGTGCGGATATATCCAGTATCCCTGACGGCTGTTATGTGTACACACGGATAGCCTATGGCGACCTCCAGGTGGAGGATTATGCGTATAAACAATCGGTCACACCGACCCCGACGCCGAACCCGGACATCCCCATCTTTGAAAGAGGGTACTACTCCGTGCCACATAACGCGACCGTCCCGATCAGGTACGCGCTCCTCGCTGCCGACGGGTCGCCCTACACGGAGAATGTCACCTTTACGGTTGAAAGCTACGGTGCGACCATCGTCGACGAGGTGCTTGTTCCGGAAGATGGTGTCATATCCTATTCACTCGACCTTGCCGGGAGATCCCTCGATGAGACCTATCTGTACCTCCGGATCAACGACAGAAGCGCAGGAAGTATCTCCGTGGGCGAGGAGGGATACGTCTATCAAGAGGTCGTTCCTCTCCCTTCACGCGCCATCTGTCCGCCGGGGGAGAGCGTCAACCTCGGGCTCATGGCCCAGGCGCACCACGGGCAGAAGACCGTGAGCCAGGTGTTTGACGTCTACGTCACCACGCTGACCGAGACTGAGATCCTCTCGCTCTCGCCGGCAGGTGCCCGGATGCTCTCGGCCCCCGGGGAGGGCGATATGCAGGCGCTCCTCGCGGAGATCGCCGGGATGAGGCCGGAGACCTGCACGGGCACCGTCAGCCTGACGAACGGCATCGGGCTCCTGAACTTCACGATGCCGAAGGACGGTTACATCGCGATCGTCCAGTTCGTCTCCCCGTATGACTCCATGCCGACGGCCATGTACTCCGGTGAGACGACCACGGTTCTCGTCTACGGGACGCTTGAGCCCTGGCTCATGCACCGGAGCACTCCGCCGGTGCATGAAGACTTCTATGACGGGGATCTGACGTACATCTACGGTTACTATGACTGGCCGGCGACCTGGGATCAGGGCGCATATGCGTCGGTGCCTGCCGATGAGGCCACCATCACTGCGTACGTCTACACCTATGACCAGGTCACAGGATCGTCTGGTGTCGCGCCCGGGCAGACCGTCTATCTCTACACGGAGAACGGTGCCCGAGCCGGTGTAACCAATGCGGACGGGTGTTGTACCTTCACCGTCGATATGACCGGCAAAACGCGGATGGATTATCTCCTTGCCACCGCTGGAGTCTCCGGGCTCGTAAATACGTGGATCGGCTCCACCCCGCTTGATCTGGTTAATCCGTACTCCGTCCGCCCGGGGATGATAACGAACGGGTTTGCCGCGCCGACGTACGTAGGAGCCCTCTCTCCGAACACCGAGACACGCATCGCTGATGTCATCCGGGATGGCGATGCCTACAACGTGATCGCCAGGAGTTACGGGCCTTCCGGCGAGCCCATCCACGAGATGGGCTTCTTTACTCTCAACAGGCGATCAGCGGTATCGATGTGGGACTCCGAGGCGACTGAAGATGCTGCCGTCGTGAATTTCGCCGGGACGGAGACCCGGCGGGTGATCCCTGCGGCGGAAGGGGACTATGAGATCAGTTACGGTCTCCTGGATCCGAACACCCGGAGCATCGACCGGTACCTCTTCACCGCGTTCCGCAACCCGGGGAGGTCCGTCTCCTACACGATGCCGGATACCGTCCTGGTCGGGACGTCGGTGCCGATTACGTTCAACGTATCGACCAGTGACGGAGCACCCATTGCCGGCGCACGCGTCGTGCTTGCAGCCGGCGCGGCGGGGGATTGGGATTGGCTCTCATTCAATGATGATCCAAGAGATGCGAACATCCTCCTCGCTGACTGGTTCCCCGACCCCTACACGGTGATCGCGACCGGCTACACGGATGCGAACGGCAAGATGACCCTGGTGCTCACTGCGCCGACTGCCGGCCAGCAGGCGCTCCGGGAGAACCTTGCTCGTGTATCGGAGATTCCCTACATGGTGGCCTGCTACTACGATGGCGATCTTGTGCAGGAAGATTACGGCTGCCTGGGATTGACCGCAAAGCTCCTCCCCGACTTCGTGCCGGAGGTATCCGCACCGCACATTGTGAAACTCGAGCGGGATGACAGCATCACGATCACCGATGTCGTCCTCTTCATCAGGAACATAGGAACGGCGGATTATGTTTTTGATGAGAATAACAAGATGCTCTGCATTGCCGAGGTCGGATCTCACAACCAGAGCACCCACTTTACGAGAGGCGATCTTGCCGTGGGTGAGATGAAAGAGGTTCTCAGAACGACGATCTCGGAGAAAGCAAGCAAGTTCGGTATCAACACGAGTGACTACCGGTTGCCCCTCGACGTTAACGTCGGGGTTGAGGTCAACTCGAACAGGGTGGTTGAGGAGCTGAACTACGACAACAACCGGCTCATATATCCTGTCCGGATCACCGCGCCGGATCTCGCCGTGGAGATCATTGCGCCGAGGCACACCACGCCGGCGAAGACCACTGAGATCAGCATCCAGGTGACGAACTGTGGTGAAGTCGGGAGCAACGCGGCAACTCTCACTTATCGCATCACCGGCAAGCCGGACGCGAACGTTGAGGTTCCGGCTCTCGGTCCCGGTGAGTCGACGATGATCTGGCGGAACCAGACGCTCGTTATCGGCGAGTACACGGTCGAGGTCGAGGTCAACCCCGGAGGAGTGACCGATTACGAGACGACGTTTGCAAACAACTGCGCCAACGCCACGATCGGGTCGTACATGAACCCGGTGACCCAAATCGGCCTTCCGAAAGACCTCGTGTTGGTGCCCGGCACGACCTATGACCTCCCGATAACCGTCATGCAGGCCTCCAGTCTTGCGGCTTACCAGATGGATCTCACCTTCAACGGATCTGTCCTCGCGGTGGAGGATGTTATTCCTGGAGCAGTTCCCCTGACGGGGAAGAACATCACATCGGGGAGTGTCAGACTCAACGGTGCCGATACCTCCGGTGTCAGCGGCAACGTCACCATCGTGACTGTCAAGTTCAGGGTCACCGGTGTTACCGACGATAGGACCGCCCTGAGTCTGGCTGCAGAACTCTGGGATGCGAACCGCCTTGTTATCCCCGTTGATATCACGAGCGGCGATGCGTATCTCCTGCTCTACGGTGATGCGAACTCTGATGGGAAGGTCGATCAGGCCGATACGCTCTGGGTTCTCCAGGAGGTTGTCGGCATCTTGCCAAAGCCCGACAAAGAGAAACCAGAGTTCCTGATGACCGACGTCACCCGGAACAAGGCCATCGACGTCGGCGATGCGATGTTCATCGCCCAGAAGAATGTCGGCCTGAGGGATGCATACTTCAGAATCATATAAGGAACAAAGGAGGAAGAAGAAATGAGACATATGGTATGGAGCATCCTGCTCCTCACCCTCCTCTGCGGTATCTGCTCTGCTGCTACCCTATCGGTGGATCCGGCAGAGAGCATCCGCTCCAAAGGGGAGACCGTTACCCTGACCATCAAGGTGCAGGATGTAAGCAGCCTGGGCGGTTTCGATATCGACGTGAACTGGAAACCCTCGGTGGCCACCCTTGACACCGAGCCAGGAAACGTCACGATCGGCCCGCTCTTCTCGGGCCACGTGAACCACAGCGCTGTCTACCACCCCCAGAGCGGCCGTATCCGCGTTGCGGCGTTGAACGCCACCCTTGCGGGTATCTCGGGCGATGCCGACCTCTTCACGGTGCGCCTGAAGGCGAACGACGATACGGGCGCTTCGACACCGGTCAATCTCACTATCAACAACTATGGGTTCCTGAACTCTACATCCGGCGGAAACATCACGGTATCAGCGGTGAACAACGCCACGATCAAGACAAACGTATCGAGTAAAGTCGAGGCTCGGGTCGCCGTGTCGTCGAGCCAGGCGATCGCCGGCCAGGAGGGCCGCATCACCGCCTCGGTCGTGAACCAGCGGGGTGTCACGACGTCCCCGCTCGACATCAACATCAGCATCATCAATGGGACCGGCAACCTGGTGAATTCCTGGGACTACTCCGCTGAGACTATCCTCGCCTGGGGCAAGTTCCAGCGGGAACTCGTATGGACTCCCGGGGCAGAAGAAGTCTACACTATCCGGATCAACGTGACGAGCGCTGAGAGTCTCTCAGGAGCGACGACGCATTCAACGACCGTCACCGCAAAGGAGTATACTCTTGAGTTCAACAGCGAGATCTACGGCCCATGGGATGGCAGGGCAAGCACCGGTTCATGGTTCTATATGTATGCCTATGTGAATGCAAGCCAGTCGGGCAACGTCTGGTTCAACATCACCACCCCGGATCACGTGAACGTCCCCGGTGCGAAGAACCAGACCCGGTACCTGTATGCCTATGACTGGAACTACGTGGATGCCTGGCTATGGTCAGATACGCCCGGCAAAATTTCTGCAGGCGATATCCAGTTTGATGTAGCCGCGAATGGGAAAGCTGATTCCCGGGGCGGTCCGGAAGTGCTCATCTGGATCCCCTCGATCCGGGTTTCGTCTGCCAACGTCACGTCCGTCAACAGCGGCCAGGACGGTGAGCTGACCTTCAACACCCTCCACACCAACCGCACCTACGATAACGTAACGAAGATCGTCGTCCAGTCCGGCGCCCGCGGGCGCACCCTCTCGGGCCTTGAGTATCTCGTCGGTTACCCCTACGGGTGCGTCGAGCAGACGACGAGCAGGATGCTCGCATCACTAAACGTGAAGAACTACTACCTCGGACGTGACGACAGGCCCGCTGACTGGAATTACATCAGGGATACCGTAAACATCTCGGTTGCCGGCGGTGTTGCAAAACTCCTTGTGGGCGGCGAGGTAGGCCAGAACACCGGAAGGTATTATGAGAATAGCGCGGGCGGCTGGAGCCTCTGGGGCGGCGAACCTTCGGAGTCGTCGTCGAGTTCCTACGCGGGCTACACCCTTGCCCGGATCAACATGCCCGGCGAGGACTTAAACCGGCTCCTTGCAGGGAAGATCACAAACGGCAGCGGGTTTGAGGCCGGCAAAGTGAACTTCGAGAGCCTGGTCAAGTGGTTCCATGACAATCCAGACAATCGGGCTAGTGGCACCTGGACGTGGAGCGCTCATGTTTGCCACTCGTGGACTCCCGAGTCGAACACTGCGTTTGTCATGCTCATCCACGACATGATCAACCAGACGGTGGAACTGGACGAGGAGCACCTCGGTTACATGGAGGACAACATGAGGAACGCCACGCGATACTTCGTTGAGACTCAGAACACGAATGATGGCTCCTGGTCCTCCGGTGATGATCAGGCGATGGCGACTGCTCTTGCCATCTGGGGACTTGAGGTGTTCGGGATGCCTTCTGGTGATGTCAGCGAAGCACAGATTGCGGATGCAAAAGCGGCTGCATTGGCATGGCTGATCGACGCCCAGGAGTCCGACGGCTCCTGGCCTGTGGACAGTTACTACGGCTGGTATGACGGCGGAAGGAGAACCGAGGCGACTGCATACGCCGTCCTCGCGCTAAATGCAACCGGGCTCACTGCTGACAACAAAACGATCAGCGGGGGGGTTAACTGGCTCATTGATCAGTACGAGAGCGGTGGAAGCTGGGGATACACCTGGGCCTCCCAGGTAGCCATCGACGCGCTGATCCAGTGTCAGCCCAGCGAGGTGACCACCGGCACGGTCAAGGTCTTCATCGATGAGGAGCTCATCGGTGATTTCAGTGTGGATGCGACGAACCCCCGAGAGTCCTACCCGTTGACGAAAGATCAGATGGATGCCCTGATGACAGGAGGAACCCCTATCCGTCCTATTAAAGCATCAGGTGGCAATGGTGAAGTGAGATCGCATGTGCTCACTGCCACGCTCACCGATGGTAGTGGTCCCATCCTAGTCAGCGTCGACCACTCGCAGTCCGCCCCGGTCAACGAGATTGACGGAAAGATTCGGGACAGCCAGCTGATCCAGTCGTTCGGCTACGAAGAGGATGCCGGACTCTTGCAGATCTCGACTGATATCGGGATCCTGAGTGACGCCCCGCTGGTGCAGGAGAACACGAATACCTACACTGTTGACGTCACCTCAACGCAGATGGTTGCCGGTGAGAAGGCGGCTGTGACGATCGAGGTCAAGCCAGAGAAGACAGGCGTCTACGCCCCAATGATCGAGATTCCGGTCGCCGGGTTTATCTTCGATAACGAGACCGGGATTATCGAGAACGATGGGCCCGGTGCATTTGAATATCTGAATGGCACGACAGGCAACGACCACCCCTCGCTCTTCATCCAGTCTGTCGCGTGGAATGTGGATGAGCTTCAGACCTACCAGTTTAATATAACTCCTGGAAAGCACGGGGCACTGGACCTGGATCTCCGCATCCGGCCGCTCTATGACGAGACCGATGTTTACCTGTTCAACGAGACCTTCACGGTCAAGGGCAGGGGGAACGTCTCTGTCAATGTCGTCGATGAGGACGGCGCACCTGTTGAGGCCGAAAGCATCGCCTTCGATACGACAGCCATTGAGAACAGATCAAGTTATGCCTTCACCGGCATCCTTGAAGGTACCTACACGCTCGTCGTGAACGGGACCGGGGGCCATCCCTCGATCCGCACCGCGGCCCGGGTCACGCCGGACGCGACGGCGCTCTGTAACGTGACGCTCCCATCGTCCCTGCTCTCTCCGACAATGGTTTTCTCGGAAGGAGGGGCCGGCAGCATCGCCAGTGTGGCTCAGGTGGAGCCCGAGCAGCTCAATGCGCTCCGGAACGAGGACACCACCTACACTGTGACGGTTCTTGGGGATGGCGGCGAGATCGGGATTGCGCTTGAGTTCCCGATGCGCTACCTGATGAACGAGCCGGTGGTGAAGGTGAATGGGGATCCGACGAGAGATTATGAGGTCATCGATGGGACGTTTAAGTATGGCAAAGATGGGGCGAGCTACTCAACCACGAATGCCACCCTGATGATTTACAACCCGACAGCTGGCAGCAACACGATCGAGATTGGGTTTAAAGGCGGGCTTTTGGGTGATGCGACTGCAAATAACAAGGTTGACATATACGATGCCGTTGCCATTCTGGACTTTGTTGTAGGTAATATCGAAGTTGATGAATTCCAAAAAGCCTACGAATACTCCGACGCAACGAGGAACGATAAAACAGATTTGTACGATGCAGTGGCCATCTTGAATTTCATTATGGGGAGCGTAAACGAGTACTATGATCCCGTTCCCTAGTTGAGGGGTAACTTATGAATTCCACTTTTTCACGCATACTCATTCTTGTAGCGGTACTGTGTGTATCGTTCACAGCGGTACAGGCAGCAGAAGTACGCCTCGTTGACGGGCAACTCGTCGTTGCAGGCGTCGACGATAGCATCGGACTCGGTGTCTTCGATGTTGTTCTCTCGTACGGGCCTGACATCTCTGTCACCTCGGTCGAACCTCTCTCAGGTTTTCTGGTGGCAAAGAACATACGTAATGACAAGGGCATGACTATCATCGCCGGGATATCGGTTGATGGGCTGACTGGAGATATCCCTGTTGCGTCCGTGAAGGTTGAGGGGACCGGTCCTATCGTGATCAGCGTCAGGGATCTGGGAAACATCAAAGGAGACCCCATTGCCTTCACTAACCTGAAATTTAGTGGGATGATCCCTACATCGGGATCTTCCACGCCCGAGAGCACATCAGGCAGCGAAAGCGCCACGCCTGCTTCGACCCAGTTCTCCCTGCCAGCGACAACCACCGTGCCTGTAAAAGCGTTGCAACCGACTGAGGTTGGGAGAACACCGGCCCTGATGACCGAAGCAACAACCATACCAACGCAGGTACCCCCGGTGGAGTCACAGGAAACTCCTGAAAGGAAAACTGAGACAAAGGGGACGCCAAAGGCAGCATTACCTTCCCTGCTCGCGTTCTCTGCGATTCTTACCGTAATGATATTAAAAAGAAAAGGTTAATTGAATTGGAACAGAAGAGGATAAATTATGAATTTGACAAAGTTTATAACGGCCCGTCTGATATTGCCGTTCTTACTTGCTTTCTGTGTCGTTACGGCAGGTGCTGCCGCCAGTAGCGGCACACTTGTTGCAACCGATGCACTGCAGATCGAACAGGGGGAAGAGGCCCCTGTGCTTATCTTCCTCAATGGATCGTATGAGCTTGCACCACAAGCCTTACAGTTTAGAGTCCACTACGACGAATCCGTTGCAGAGTGTACCAATATCACGTTAAACAGTGATATTTTTGGCAAACTCATTAAACCTCCAACGGATAAGAAAAGTGGATTCCGTTTTTCATTAGTACCACTTGCAAGTGGAGAAATACCAACTGAAACCTGGTTATGCAACATCATCTTTAAAGCAAAACAGAAAGATGGGAGTGGAATGCAGGTTGGCCTCGAATTGGAAGAGATCGGGGTTAATGATACTTTCAAATACATCGATGTTACAACCGTCCAGAACGGCACCTTCAAAACCAAAGATGAGGTCGCCCCGGTGATCGATCTCACCACATCGACAACCGTTTCATCCACGTTCACCATCGCCGGCACCATCTACGATGTCGGCGGGGTGGTTGATGGGCAGAGCAAGGCTCAGGCCACCCTGGAAAATGAGACTCATCCAGCGGCCGTGTATGATCTCTTTCCGCTCGGCGGGAAGGCCCCCGGCTACACTTTCAGCAAACAGGTAACTTGGCCGGTCTTTGAGCCCATAACGCTGACTGTTGAGGTAACCGATGCTGCAGGAAACCGTAATTTGACAGAGCCATTGACCCTTGAGGTCGTCGACGTCGGGTTCTCGAACCCCGAACCGGCCGATGGAAGTTACATCAAGGCCATCCCGGAGTATGTTCGGGTAGTCAAGACCGCGATACAATCGGGATCTGTCCAGATGTATCTTGGTTCCGCGGGCACCGCACCGACCGACTTGAAACCCATTATTGATAATGTATACGTGAGGAACACCACCCCGCTGGACCATCTCTCCGATGGCAGGTACTGGGTGAACGTCAGTGGAACCGACATCGGAGATGTCGAACGGTACCTGAACTGGACCTTCACGCTTGATACCACTGCACCAGTGATCAACTCCTTCACGATCACCGACAGTGATGGTGATGGCTACATAGAGGCCGGCGAGACGCTGACCCTGAACTGGAATGTCGCCGACCTGAACTTTGACAGTGTCGCCCTCGTGGATGTCGCTACTGGCGAGGTACTCTGGTCCAACAAGGCTGCCGCCGGGTCAGATGCCATCCGAATAGAAGACGGAAACCGCGACCTCGCGTTCCGTGCCTACGATAAGGCCGGCAACTACGATAGCCGCGCATTCCACCTCTACTACAACTACATGATCTGGGTGAACTCGACGAAGATGGGCGAGTTCTCCGGCATTGACACGACCTACACCGCGCTGAAAGATATCAGCAGGATCGATGTGAGTTCTATCTCTCTCTACGGGTGCACCGTAACCCTCCCCACCCTGAGCACGCTGGAGAGGAACGTTACGAACGTCGGCCAGGTCACAAATGACACCTACATAACCGTCGATAACAATGCAAACCGGACCCTTACCGGGAGCGAGACCTACCGTAAAGCCTGGGTTCTCGATCCGGATGTGAGCCTTGACTTCCTCGTGAAAGTCCCCTATGCCAGGAACGCAAACCTCGTGCTCGTGGAAGCAAACGAGACCTACATCGCTGAACTGATCAAAGGCGGAATGGGTGGCATGGACTCGGTCAACTACACCGACCTCATCAGGAAGACCGCTTATATCTTCATTGAGGACGGTTGGGCGAAGATTGAGGTGGGTGATAACGGTTCGATAGATGTCCCCAAGCAATCTGGAAAAAGCATCACCACGGCAGGCAACATCTCCGAGACCCTCCACCACCCCGCGAACCAGGTGAACCTGCATGACGGCTACCGGTTGAGCGATCAACAAATACTGGAAGCGGTCAAACTTCCACCCGGCGACTACGTCCTTGCCGCAATCGCTATGGACGGCGACCGTCTCGGCTTCCTTGCTGCGATGCCGGTCATGGCCATGGAGAGCGGTGAACGGGTCTCGATCCCCTCAAGCGTGGTGCAGGGAGGGAACATCACCGTATCGTTCAATTCATCCTGTGATCACCTTGGTGTAGTTCTGCTCCGCGACGTTGCCTACAACGGCACTGCACTCGTCGATGCGGTGACGCTCGGTAAGGATACCCTCCACCTGAACCTCACCTACGACGATATCCCCGCAACTCAGAAGCTCATCGGCAACATCTACGTCAGCCCGAGCAGCGGGAAGTACGTGGTGGCGAACACAAATAAGACCACCATCTCGACATCGGGCCTGAATGCCGGCGATTACCGGGTTTACATGATCGGACTGAGCGCGAAGGGGACGATGCAGGCATACGAGGAGGGCATGCTCAAGATAACCCCTGGTGGGAGTATCCACGTCACATCCGCCCCGTCCGGTGCGACCATCTATCTTGATGAAAGCGACACGGGCCTGGTGACGAACGGAACCCTGACCTGTGTTCCGGCAGGAAGCCACAATGTGAAGGTCACGCTTGCCGGGTATGCCCCGAAATCCTCGCAGGTGCAGGTGGATGCGGGAGATACCGTTTCAGTTCACTTCGACCTCGTGTCGTTGCCGGTCGCGAACTTTACCGCTAACGTGACCACCGGCCCCGTCCCGCTCTCTGTGCAGTTCACCGATACCTCGACCGGAGAACCGACCTCCCGGTCCTGGAACTTCGGTGATGGCGCGACCTCCAGTGAGCAGAACCCGGTCCATACCTACACCTCCATCGGCCGGTACAACGTCACCCTGACCGCCACAAACAGCGCCGGCAGCGATGCCCTGACCCGGTACCGCTACATCAGCGTCCAGGATGTTCCGCCCGCTCCTGTTCGAAATGAGACCTCCAGCTTCCATGATAACGGCACCACCGTCAGGATTGACGATGGGCAGCAGCAGGTCACGTTCAACCAGACCACCAGTAATGGCACGGTCAGCGGCAATGATATCCTCCTCTCGACCGGCATCCTGAATGTTACCATCCAGACCGATGGCCTTACGACGGATGCCGGCGGCAACCAGACCGGAAACGTCACTGGCGTCCTGCTTGAGAGCAACCAGCCCCTGATGACCTCCCTCGACAATCTCGGCAATGTCTCGGTTGCCTTCAACGCATCGATGAACGGCTACAACCCTGACCTGATGATCTCGACTACAATCTCCAGTCACCCAAGCGGTCAGGCCTCATCCGCTTTCACGCTCGCCGCCACCAACGCGGGTCTCAATGTTACCGCTACGGCCTACGCGGTCTACTTCACCAAGACAAACCTCGGAAACGACACCATCAGCAACGCGACATTGCAGATGACCGTCTCGCGCGACTGGGTAAATGCTCAGGGCGGCCCTGAGATGATCCGGATCTTCCGGCAGGGTGATGACGGCGACGTCAACATCCTCACGCCCACCTGGCGCGCCGATCCCAGCGATAACACCATGCTGATCTTCGAAGCGTTTTCGCCAGACGGCTTCTCCGCCTTCGCAATCGCCGCGACAAAGTCCACCGTGACGCCCACCCCCACGCCATCTCGTTCCACCGGCGGTGGCACCGGTCCTGCCTACACCACCTACACCGGGA
>JGI24503J29689_10029559_pt1 | contig 12257 bp, 10 predicted proteins | sample BioPla3RNA2_FD_29689 | JGI IMG/M metagenome (IMG submission 29689)
GTTTTGTATTTGACTTTAAAAACGAAAATAACTAGTGCGAACGCAATTTCTAACTTAGTGGGAGTAAATGATCGGAATTTATTAATTTTTAAACAGCAATTAGGAGTCAGTGTTTTTATTTTTGGTGATTCAATTGTAACTGATGCTAGCGAGGAGATGATTCCGTTGTTGGAATCAATTTTTGAAGTGTTAGTTAAAATTTGTGAGAGTAAAGTTTCACTTCAAGAACGTGATATTATTTATGTTATTAATTTGGCTCAAAATGATAAACTTGATGGGTTATATGATTTATACAAAAATAGAAAAAAGATTTTAGTTAACAGTTATGGTAAGGCGGTTTATCCAAAAACTTTTAATCAAGTTAGATATTTAGATGCCATTTGTGATAAAGCGTTAGTTTTTGGGGTTGGTCCAGCGGGAACAGGTAAAACTTATTTAGCGGTCGCTTATGCGGTAAAAGAGTTAAAAAAAGGAAGCGTTAAGAAAATCGTTTTAACGAGACCAGTAGTTGAAGCTGGAGAATCACTTGGTTTTTTACCTGGTGATTTAAAGGAAAAAGTTGATCCTTATTTGATTCCGTTATACGATGCCCTATATGAAATGCTAGGTTTAGAAACGACTCAAACTTTAATTGAAAAAGGGGTAATTGAAATTGCCCCACTTGCTTATATGAGAGGAAGAACTTTAGAAAATGCATTTATTATTTTAGATGAAGCGCAAAATACTACGACGAGTCAAATGAAGATGTTTTTAACGAGATTAGGGTTTGGTTCAAAGATGATTGTGACGGGAGACCCGTCTCAAACAGACTTAAAATCAAATGTTAAGTCAGGATTAAATGAAGCATTAAGAATTTTAAAAGGGATTGAAGATATTAAAATTATAAATTTTGAAAGAATTGACGTTATTCGTCATCCATTAGTTCAAAGTATCCTTGAAAGGTATGAATCGAATGAAGATTAATCTTTTTAATCAAACTGAAGAAAATATCGAAAAATACGAAAAAGTCTTAAAAAGAATCTTTAAAAAACTAAAAGATAAAAAAAATATTAATATCATCTTGACTAATGATTTAGAAATTAGTAAACTTAACAAGACATTTCGTAATATCGATTCTAAAACTGACGTTTTAAGCTTTATAAATGATGAAGATTTAAAGTCAAATGGGGATATTTTTATCTCACTTGACCGAGTCAAAGCCCAAGCGCTTGAATATGGTCACTCTGAAGATCGTGAAATTGGCTTTTTAGCCGTTCACGGTTATCTTCATTTAAAGGGTTATAATCATGAAACCGAGGAAGAAGCGCGCGAGATGAATGAGGTAACTGAATTCATCTTAAAAGAAGCGAAATTAGAAAGGAAATAAGTATGAAAAAAGGAATTAAAGAAGCCATTAAGGCGCGTCAAAAATCATACTCGCCTTATTCAAAATTTAAAGTGGGAGCGGCAATTGAATTAAAAGACGGGACTTTTATTCACGGCGCTAATATTGAAAATTCATCTTACGGACTAACTTCGTGTGCGGAAAGAAACGCCTTATTTTCTTTAATTAGCCAAGGCTATCACAAAGAAGATATTGTAGCGTTATATGTTACTGGAGATACTCCGGGACCAATTTCGCCATGCGGGGCTTGCCGCCAAGTAATGGTGGAATTAGTTCCAAAAACGGCAAAGATAGTTCTTTCAAACATTAAAGGTGACTTTGAAGAAACCACCTTAGAAAAACTTTTACCTTACGCTTTTGAAGAATTTGAAGGAGACAATGATTAAATCAGGATTTGTGGCGATTATCGGTAAACCTAATGTTGGTAAATCGAGTTTATTAAATAAACTAATTGGTGAGAAAATTGCGATTACTTCACCAACACCAGAAACCACCAGAAACCGAATTTTAGGAGCCTTAACGACAAATGAATATCAAATAATTTTTGTTGATACCCCAGGTATGGGTAAAAACTTCAATTTACTTTCTAAAAAACTTACCGAAGTTTCAAAAGCTAGTATGGACGATAACGATGTAATTTATTACGTAGTTGATCGTAAATACCATGAAAGTCAAAAAGAAGTTATCGAATACTTTAAAGAACATCAATTAAAAGTATTTTTAGTTATCAATAAAATTGATTTAATGAAAACGAAAGAGATTGATGAGATTATTATCTCATATATGAATTTATATGATTTTCAAGCTTTCGTTCCAGTTAGTTCAATTACTGGTCAAAACTTAGATAAGTTAATTGAACTAACTTTAAAAGAACTTCCGGAAGACGGACTATTATTCCCAGAAGATTTTGTAAGTAACCAAACGGAAAGAATGCGAATGATGGAGTTAATTAGAGAGAAGATTCTACTTCATACTAAAGAAGAAATTCCTCATTCAGTCGCCGTAGTGATTGAAAATATTTTCTATAATGAAGAGTTAGACCAATATGATGTTTATGCTGATATTTTAGTCGAAAAATCAAGCCAGAAACAAATCTTAATTGGTAAAAACGGTGAAAAAATTAAAACGATTGGCACGGCAGCTAGACTTGATATTAATAAAACTTTAAAAACTAAAGTCCATTTAGTGTTATGGGTTAAAGTTAAAAAAGACTGGCGCAATGACGAAAGAATGTTAACGAATTTAGGAATAGGTGAAGACTATTGATTGGCTTAATTTATAAAACTCAATCATATCAAGATACTAATAAGTTATTATATGTTTATTCTAACCGCGGAAAGATTACTTTGGTTGCCAGAGGCTCCCAAAGATTATCTAGTGAGTTAAGAATGGTTAGTCAATATTTAACTTTAATTGAGTTTTATGATAATGGAAAAAATATGCAGCCACTTCGTGAAGTGAAGTTATTAAATAGTTATGATTTTTTAAAAACTGATTTCTTTAAAGCTAAACATGCCGCAGTGATGTTAGAGGCACTTGATAAAGTAAGAGATCAAAACTTAAATCATGAAGCGGTTTTAAATGAGTTAAGAATTGCTTTATTATCGGATAATTTAAAAGAGTCATCATTAAGTTTTTTAATTAAACTAATTAGTGAAGCGGGATTTAGACCAAATTTGACATCGAAAGAAAAAGATGTTATCGGGTTTAATATTAGAAATTCATCACTTGTCTATAAGGGTGAACCGATAACGCTTGATTTAGAATTAAGAGAGACGATTATTTTAGTTAAATTACTTAATTTAGATACCGAAAAAGTAGAAGCGATGTCGCCAAAGGATGATGCGACATTAAGAAAATTTATTAAAAAATATTACGATTATCACATTAATGTTAATCTTAAAAATATTTAGGAGTGAAAATATGTTTACAGTTGAAGAACTAGTTCAATATGCTAAGAATACGGGTTATATCTATCAAGGTAGTGAAATCTACGGTGGACTGGCTAATACTTGGGATTATGGCCCACTTGGTAGTTTATTAAAATTAAATATTAAAAAAGCTTGGCGACAAAAATTTATTCAAGAAAGAATTGACAATGTCTTATTAGACGGGCCAATTTTATTAAATAATAAAGTCTGGGAAGCCTCAGGACACGTTGCGGGTTTTAGTGACCCATTAATTGAATGTAAAAAGTGTAATCAAAGATTCCGTGTTGATAAATTAATTCATGATTTTGATGGCACTGATTCTGATGGGTGGTCACTAGAAAAACTAGAAAAGTATGTTAATGATCATAAAATTAAGTGCCCTAGTTGTGGTGCGTTTGAATGGAATGAAATTAGAGCGTTCCATTTAATGTTTCAAACATACCAAGGGGCGGTATTAGATAAAGCCAATCAAGTTTATTTAAGACCAGAAAACGCGCAAAACGTATTCGTTTCATATAAAAACGTCTTACGTTCATCAAGAAAGAAAATACCTTTTGGGATTGCTCATATCGGTAAAGCATTTAGAAATGAAATTACTCCAGGTAACTTTATTTTCAGAACGAGAGAGTTTGAACAAATGGAGTTAGAATTTTTTGTTAAGCCGGGTACGGAAATCGAGTGGTTTAAATACTGGAAACAGTTTGCGATGGATTGGTTAGTATCACTCGGGTTATCCAAAGATAATCTTCGTTTTGATGATCATAAACCAGAAGCTTTATCGCATTATTCAAATGCGACCACTGATATCCAATATCGTTACCCATGGGGCTTTGATGAGCTTTGGGGGATTGCCTCAAGAACTGATTTTGATTTAACTCAACATCAAAATCATTCAGGAGAAATAATGGAGTATTTAGATCCGGAAACCAATGAAAAATATATTCCTTATTGTGTAGAACCATCAGTTGGGGTTGAAAGATTAGTCTTTGCCTTCTTAGCTGAAGGTTTATCGACTGAAACTTTAGCGGACGGAACGACTAGAGATGTCTTAAGAATTCATCCGGCACTAGCTCCATATAAGGTGGCAGTTTTACCATTATCACGTCGTGATTTATCTAGTAAAGCTGAAGAAGTGTATCACTTATTATCAAAACATTTTGATGCGGTTTATGATGAAACACAAAATATTGGTCGGAGATACCGTCGTCAAGATCAAATTGGAACCCCATATGCGGTAACTATTGATTATGACACGTTAGAAGATAATATGGTAACGGTAAGAGAACGTGATACTATGGCTCAAGTTCGCTTGCCAATTTCTGAAGTTGTAGATTATATTAGTGAAAGAATTAAATTTTAATTTGAAAAGAGGCGTTTTTTATTAGTAAAAGTGTTTTTGAACAAATTAATGATCAAACTAATATTGTTGAATTAGTTTCTGAATTTATTAGTTTAGAGAAAAAAGGCAAGAACTTTTTTGGTTTGTGCCCTTTTCATGATGATACTAATCCGTCATTTTCGGTCTCACCAGAAAAGAATATCGCTTTTTGTATGACTTGTAAAACTGGTGGTAATCCAATTAATTTTTATCGTCAAATCAAAAACATTTCATATATGGAAGCCGCTAAGAAATTAGGGGCACGTTTAGGAATTAAAGTTGAAGACTCACGAAGATCTTCAAAATATGATTTAGAATATGAAATTATGAATAAGGCTAATGACTTTTTCAAATTTACGCTTCATAATACAAAAGAAGGATTAAAAGCGAAGGAATATTTAATTAAACGTGGTTTAACAGAAGCATCAATTAATCACTTTGAAATTGGATTAGCGAATAATGATTATCAAAGTCTATCAAAAATGTTAGTTGATCAAGCGTATGAACCAAATTTATTAATTACATTAGGTTTATCATCAAGATCAGAGAAAAATAATGAATTATATGATATTTTTAATAACCGAATCACATTTCCAATTAAAGATGAAACTTTAAACGTAATTGGGTTTAGTGGGCGTACGGTTGATCCTAAAGATAATATTAAATATATGAACTCGCAAGAAACACCACTTTTTAAAAAAAGTGATGTTATCTATAATTTATATGATGCCTTAGATGAAATTAAAAAAGAAGATGAAGTCATTTTATTTGAAGGATTCTTTGATGTGATTAGCGCTCATCAAATTGGTTATAAAAATAGTGTAGCCACTATGGGAACGGCCTTAACTGAATCACAAGCTAGATTATTAAGACGACACGTAAAACAAGTAGTTGTTATCTATGATGGTGATAATGCTGGGGTTATTGCGACTCATGATGCGATTCCAAAACTTAAAAAAGCGAATCTTAATGTTGATATCATAAGACTTCCTAATGGGATGGATCCAGATGACTACATTAAACAAAATCAACTTGAAGGTTTTAAAAAGTATTTAGAGTTAAACCGCAAAGATAGTTATCGTTATTATTATGAAAATTTATTATTAAGATTAGACACTAATAACGCTAATTCGGTTCAAGTCTTTGTCCGTGATGTTAACTTATTATTTAAAGATGCACCGAAAGTAGTAATGCAAATGTTTGAACCGGAAATTAGTCAAAAATTAGGGTTTGAATTTACCTTTTCGAAAGTAGAAATACCTTCAAAACCATTATCAGAGGTTAAAAAAGCGCCAAAAGTTCAAGTGTTAAATAAGTATAGTAATGCGGAATATGATTTAATCTTTGAATTATTAAAACGGAAGAAATATTTGGAATTAATTGAAGAATCATTAATTCCTAATACTTATGTAATACTTGAAAACTATCAAGTATTAGAAAGATTAGTTAATTATTATCAAAATAAAGAGTTCTTAATTTTATCAGACTTTATGTCAAGACTGCCTGATAATTTAGTTCAACATTTAGAAAATAATATGAAAAAAAATTTTAACTGGCAAAACGGAATTATCCTTGAAGAAAAACAAGTGAAAAATCATTTAGAAGTAATTCATAGTTATGCCGAAGAGCGTGAGCTTGATGCTCTTTATAATCAAATGGATCCCGATAATCCAGAAGAGAGTTTAGAGATTTTAAATCAAATTAAGAAATTAAAACAGAAGATGAAAAAAAGGAGAGATAGATAATGGAATTATATGCTAAAACAGTGGTTGAATTAATTGATAAAGCTGGTGAAGATAAAATCTTATTTTATGAAGATATTTATCCTTACTATATTGAAGAAGACCCAGAATTTAATAAACTTTTAAAAGACTTGGAAAAAGCTGGAATTGAAGTTTATGAAAATGAAGCTGAATATGAAAAAGTCGTCTTAGAACAAACTGAATATTTAGATATCGTCATGGGTGATAAAGAACCAGATGAGTTAGATTTATCAAATTTAGAAGTTGAAGAAATTGAAGAAGATGTCTTAGGTCAAATTATGTCAACGTATACCGCTAGAGTTGATGACCCAGTTAAAATGTATTTAAAAGATATCGGTGCAATTCCATTACTTACTGCCGATGAAGAAGTTGAACTAGCCAAAAAAATCTCTTTTGGTCGTGACGCTAAAGAACAACTTGAATATATGCGTGAAGAGGGTGAGTTATCACCAAGTGATGAGTTAGAACTAGAACGAGTGATTGAAGAAGCGGAATATGCGAAACATAAGTTAGTTGAAGCTAACTACCGACTAGTTGTGCATATGGCAAAAAAATTTGATAAAGGTTCAGTTCAATTTATGGACTTAATCCAAGAAGGAAATTTAGGATTAATGAGAGCGGCTGATAAATTTGAATATGAACGCGGCTTTAAATTCTCAACTTATGCTACATGGTGGATTCGTCAAGGAATCGCTAGATCAATTGCTGATACTGGAAGAACGATTAGAATTCCGGTTCATATGAATGAAACGATTAATAAAATGGGACGAATTCAAAGACAATTAACTCAAGAGTTAGGAAGAGAACCATTAGATGAAGAAATCGGTAAAGAAATGGGAATTACCGCTGATAAGGTTCAATATATTAAACGAATTTCTCGTGAACCAATGTCGTTAGAAAATCCAGTTGGTGAAGAAGATTCATCACTAGCCGATTTTATTTCTGATCCAAACGCTAGAACTCCAGAAGATCATATGATTGATGAAGCGTTAATTACAGCATTAAATGAAGCGTTAGAAACTTTAACTGACCGTGAAGAAAAAGTATTAAGAATGCGTTACGGATTACTTGATGGTAGAAATTATACACTAGAAGAAGTTGGTAAAGAATTTGGAGTTACTAGAGAAAGAATTAGACAAATTGAGTCTAAAGCTTTACGTAAATTAAGAGCACCTTCTAGACAAAATAAATTAAAGGAAGTTTATAATAATAAGCGTCGCTAATTAATGAAAAGATTAGATTTAATTGCAAGTTTACTAAAAGGTTATGATACGGCTTGTGATATCGGTTCAGATCATGGTTATGTCTTAAAATACGCCTTAGACAATAATTATATCAAACGAGGCATTGTTGGCGAGATTGCCAGAGGACCGCTTAATAACGCCAAATCAAATTTAAAAGATTATCCCGTCACTTTTTATTTAAGTGACGGTTTTGATAAAATTGATGAAAAGTTTGAGATTGGAGTTATTAGTGGTATCGGTGTTTATACAATTATTGATATCTTATCACGAGCTCCACAAGCTGAATATTTGCTGCAACCTAATGATAAACATGAAATCTTAAGAGAATACTTAAGTAAAAATAACTTTCAAATTGTTGATGAATACATCACATTTGATAAGTTTTTTTATATAGTAATTCATGTTAAACCAGGGATTGAGATATTATCTGAAGAAGATATTTATTTAGGTCCCAAGTTAAAATATAAGAAAGAAGCGCAAAAATATTATAAACTTAAGTTATCACACTTATGTGAAATTGAAAAAAAGTGTGATGACGAAACCAAAGAAAAAATATCTAAATATATCGACATACTTAAAGGGGTTGTAACATGAGAGCTGTTTTCAGATTTTTAAAACCTTATATTTGGCTAATATTAGCCGTAGTAATATTAACCGCAATTAGGGCAATAACTGAGTTACTTTTGCCTAATTTTTTATCTGATTTTATTGCGTTAGGGATCGATAAAGCTGATTATGATGTTATGTGGAAATACGCTATAATTATGTTAATCGTAATTATTGTTGGTGTTTTAGTAACCATCTTATCATCATATCTTTCATCAACTATTACAACTAACTTCGGGTACAATTTAAGAATTGCTGTTTATGAAAAAGTATCAAAATTTTCAATTAAAGAATTAAACGATTTTACTGTTTCTTCATTAATTACTAGAAACACCCAAGATATCCAACAACTGCAAATGGCAACTAACATGTCACTAAGAATGGTGCTCTTGCAGCCAATCTTAGCGGTCGGAGGGATTGTGTTTGCGGTAAAAACTCATGCGCCTTTATCAATTATTATCGCAGTGGGAATTGTATCATTAATAATTTTGATGGCATCAACCTTTATTTTGGCGGTTCCTAAGTTTAGTGTGATGCAAAAATTATACGATAATATGAATTTAGTTACTAGAGAAACATTAAGTGGGGTTAAAGTAATTAGGGCTTTTGATGGTGATATCTTACAAGAAGAAAAATTTGATGAAGTTAATAAAGACTATTATAAAACTGGTCATTATATTAATGTGGTTATCGGTTTAACTGGTCCGTTTATGACCGTTATTTTAGGATTAGTCGGGGTCGCTATTTTATATATTGGTGTTGGTAAGTATTTAAATATTAATGAGTTTGGATATGAATCATTAATTACCCTTAATATTTACGCAACCCGCGTAATTATGGCCTTTATGATGATGTCGTTTATGTTTATTATGATTCCTAGAGCGATCGTTTCGGCGAAAAGAGTTGCTGAAGTTTTAAATACCAAACCATCAATTGAAGATCCGGAAAACCCACTTTTAGTTGAATTAATTGATAACAATTATCAAACTACAATTAATGATAGGAAAATTACGTTTAATGGTTCAATAGAATTTAGTGATGTTAGTTTTAAGTATCCTGACGCCGAAGCTAAAATATTAGATAATATTAATTTTAAAGTTAACCCTGGAGAAACGGTTGCCTTTATCGGTTCTACTGGTAGTGGAAAATCGACTTTAATTAACTTAATTCCGCGGTTTTATGATGTCACCTCTGGTGAAATCTTAATTGATGGTGTTAACATTAGAGATTTAAAATTATTCGATTTAAGAAATTTATTAGGATATATTCCACAACAAGGGTTCTTATTTACTGGATCAGTTAGAGATAATGTTAGATACGGACTAGATTTGACAGATGATGAAATTTGGCGAGCCTTAGATATCTCTCAAGGCAACTTCGTTAAAGATTTAGATGGCGGATTAGACTATGAAATTAATCAAGGTGGAACTAACGTTTCTGGCGGTCAACGTCAAAGATTATCAATCGCTAGAGCGATTGCTAAAAATCCATTAATCTATATTTTTGATGACTCTTTTTCGGCTTTAGACTATAAAACTGATGCTGAGTTAAGGAAGAGATTAAAAGATGTTAGAGGCACGAAATTAATTGTGGCCCAACGGGTTGCCACAGTAATGCAAGCCGATAAAATTATTGTTTTAGATAAGGGGCGGATGCTTGCGATTGGCAAACATAAAGAACTTTTAAAAACATGTCCAGTTTATCGTGAAATTGCGGAATCTCAACTTCAAGAGGAGGACTTATTATGAGAGGCGGAAATAGAAGAAGACACGGATCACATGGTAAGTCGGTTAACTTTAAAGGTTCAATGAGAAGGCTATTTAAATATTTAAATAGATATATTCCAATATTTATTTTAATCGGTCTTTTCTCAGTTGTTGGAGCCTTAGCTTCAGCGGTAGGTCCGCTAATTAGTGGGCAAATCATTAACGGCATTAAAAGATCATATGAAATAGCTAGTCAAACTCCAAACCAATTGGTTCAAGTCAATGAAGTAATTTTACTTAATAAATTTAAAGTATCATTTCTTGATTCATTATTAATTCTTTCAATTATTTATTTAGTTACAGGAATCTTAAATTATTTAAATGGATTATTTATCTCAATTACAGTTAGAAGAATTAATTATAAGATGAGAAGAGATTTAACTGCCAAATTTGCACGATTACCACTTAAGTTTTTTGATAATTATACAAGAGGAGAAGTCTTATCAAGAGTTACGAATGACGTTGATTCATTAAATAGCGCTCTTGAAAGTACTCTATCAGAAATCTTTAGAGGAATCTTTATGATTGTTTTAATTACAACAATGATGTTTATGGTTAGTTGGCAACTTTCACTTATTATTTATTCAAGTATAATTTTAAGTTTAATCTCATCAATGTTTTTAGTAACTAAATCAAGAAAATATTTTAGACAACATTCGAAAGATGTTGGAAAAGTTAATAGTCACGTTGAAGAATATTACTCAGGGCACTTAATAGTTACTGCTTTTAATCATCAAGAATCAGGATTAGAAGAATTTAAAGAAATTAGTGACACCTTAAGAAAAAATTCATTTAAATCACAATTTATTTCTGGGATTATGTGGCCAGTTCAAATTTTCTTTTCTAACTTATCATTTATTTTAATCGTCTTAGTTGGTGGTATGCTTGTTATTAGTGGTCAATTTGAAGTGGGATATATTCAAACATTTATTACTTATTCACGTCAAATTAATCAACCAATTATGACTATTGGAAGTATTGCTAGCGTGATGCAAACCGCAGCCGCTTCATCAGAAAGAATCTTTGAATTATTGGATGCGCCAGAAGAAGAAAAAGAATTTTATCCAGCAATCGATGATCAAACTAAGGGTCATGTTAGTTTCAAAAATGTTCATTTTTCATATGTCGATGGTATTGAAGTTATTACTGGTTTTAGTGCTGATATTAAGCCGGGACAAATGGTCGCGATTGTCGGACCAACCGGTGCCGGTAAAACAACTTTAGTTAACTTACTAATGCGATTTTACAGTATTGACTCGGGAGAGATTTTAATTGATGATAGATCAATTTATGAGATTAATCGCAATGAGGTAAGGCGCCAATTTGCGATGGTCTTACAGGATACGTGGATTTTTGAAGGAACTATCTATGAAAACATTTCATATGGGACACCAAATGCCAAAATGGAAGACGTTGAAAAAGCCGCAAAAGAAGCTCAAATTGATCGTTTTATTGAAACCTTACCGGGTGGATATGATTATATGTTGCATGAGGACGGAGAAAATATTTCGCAAGGTCAAAGACAGTTAATTACTATTGCAAGAGCGATATTAGCTAATCGACCAATGATCATCCTTGATGAAGCTACGTCAAGTGTTGATACTAGAACGGAAAAATTAATTCAAGATGCGATGGACAGACTTACTATTCAAAGAACTAGCTTCGTAATTGCCCACCGACTTTCAACGATTAAAAATGCTGATTTAATACTTGTATTAAAAGAAGGTAATATTGTTGAACAAGGTACACATGAATCACTACTAAAAGTAGATGGTCATTATGCTGAATTATATTATTCTCAGTTTGATAACGGAGAGTTACAAACAAACTAATTTTTACTAAAATAACTTACCACTTGTCGTTTGTCTTTTCTTTTGACAAGTGGTAAGAAGTTTTGTTATAATCTTTAAGGTATGGTGCAGTAGCTCAGCTGGATAGAGCAACAGCCTTCTAAGCTGTCGGTCGCAGGTTCGAATCCTGCCTGCATCGCCATTTATTAAAATTAATAAAGACTTTCGAACCCTTTAGGCTCATTTGGCCGAAGGTGAAAGTCTTTTTTTAATGCTTTAATAAAGCAGTTATGTTATTAAATTCAACGTATTAAGATTTCGGTCTAGAGGTTATTATTAAAATAATCATTTTCAAATTCATTTGGTGTTTTGCCTTTTAATGCAGCATGTGGCCT
>JGI24503J29689_10032526_pt1 | contig 12257 bp, 7 predicted proteins | sample BioPla3RNA2_FD_29689 | JGI IMG/M metagenome (IMG submission 29689)
CTGGTTATCAGTGACAATCACTTTTTCCTGGAATGCGGCGAATCAAAAATACTCAAGGTCAATGACATCGAAAAGGTAAAGGGATTTTCCTGCTTCAATAATGTTGATGTTGAATATGTTAAGATGTTTGACAAGGAAGTTTTCTTAAGGGGCGAGGCTGTGTCTTATGACAGGATTCTGGTTTCGTGGGACAGGGTGGATGAAGCCACGGGTTATGCCATATTCGTCAATGGAAAGAAAAAATATGGAGTAAAAGGTGGCTGTAATTGTACTTGTCTTATAGATGGACTTTCCGAAAATACTGATTATGAAATATCAATAGGGGTGTACAAAGGTCTTGAGGTTTACATGTGCAAGGATGAGATTAGTGTCAAGACCGGGTATGACACTGTAAAACCTTTTGTAAGAAGAGCATATTTCACAAGACAGGATAAAGTGACTCTGATATTCTCAAAAGAAGTTGATCTTGAAAGTGATTCACTTCATGCGGAAGGTGTCAGGGAGATTTTGGTTAATGGAGAACATGTTGAGGTTGTTCTTGACAGGCTGGTGCCCGTAAGTGAAGGAGTTGCCATAATTGCAAGGAATGTTCATGATAAAACCTGCATGAAAAATGAACTTGCGGACAATAAAATTCATGTTAAACCAATGAAAAGGAACATAGGGAAATACAGATATGAAGAAGGTAGTGTATTTATCAAGGACTCGGATTATTCCATAAAGGAATGTGGAGTCATGGCAATGAGGATAAAACCTTATATCGTTGACGGACAATATCAGGTGTTCTTTGCTAGGGGAGCAAAAGGAGGCAATCATCACTTTGAATTCTATATTAGTCCGGGTGGTGAGTTGAGGATGTATTCATCAAAAGGGGATCATTACCTGGGAGTTAACATAAAGGAGTATGTAGGTAAGTGGAATGATTTTACTGTCTTGAAAGATGGTATGAAAACTAGTGTGTATTTCAATCGTGAATGTGTTTATAAAGGTGTTGATACTCTCGATTGTGAGGATGGTGTTTATGACATTTGCCTTGGGTCACTGACGGACAACACCTTGACATTCAAGGGAGAGATTGAAGATTGCATCCTATATACAGGAATTCCGGAGATGATGTTATGAGAATACTTGTTACACCAACATCCTTTACATACAACGAGGAAATATTGAACAAGCTTAAGAAAAGGGCTTTTGTGGATGTTAATCCCAAAGGATGTCCTCTTTCTGAAGAGGACCTGCTTTCCATAAGCTGGGATTACGATGCCGTGATTGCTGGTCTTGATAATATTACAGCCAGAGTTATTGAAAAGGCATCACCAAGACTCAAGGTGATTTCCCGATATGGTGTTGGTTATGAGAATATTGATGTAAAGAGGGCGGGGGACCTTGGTATACCAGTAACAAACACCCTTGGAGTAAATTCCGAGTCAGTGGCGGATTTGACTTTTGCACTTGTTCTTTGTGCAGCCAGGCATATCCCGGAGTTGTACCTGTCTGTCAGGCAGGGCATGTGGCCTAGAAAACTGGGGATGGAAGTACATGGAAAAACCCTTGGAGTTGTCGGACTTGGCTCTATTGGAAAAGCTGTATGCAAGAGGGCAAAAGGTTTTTCAATGAAATTACTGGCTTACGATCCTTATGTTGCTTGTGTGGAAGATGAATCTATTGAGTTGTGTGGTCTTGAAAGGCTTTTTATGGAAGCGGATATCATAACCTTGCATGTGCCGCTCAATGAGGAAACCAAAGGATTGATCAATCGTGACAGCTTGAAAATCATGAAGGATGGTGTCATACTTGTAAATACGGCAAGAGGTCCCTTGATTGTTGAAGAGGATGTGATCGAGTTTATTGAAAGCGGAAAGATTGGAGCAGTTGGTTTTGATGTCTTTAACGAAGAACCGCCAAGAAATTGCAAATTGCTTGGATATCCCAATGTTGTTGCCACCCCTCATGTCGGAGCACACACAAAGGAAGCGTTATCAAGAATGGCGGAACTTGCTGTTTCAAACATGTTTGATATATTGGAAGGAAAAGAATGCGAAAATGTTGTCAATCGGGAATATTTGAGGAGGATTTGAGCATGAAAAGGTTTGTCATTTTGACTTTATGTGTGATTTTGTTGGCTACATCAATGTTTGGTCAGGTGTCTGCAAGAAGTCTTGCAGACAGGGAAAAGGATTTGTATTTGAAACCTGGGCCATCTCCTATGGACAAGAAGCCTGATATCGTTACATTGAAGGAAGGGGACTTGGTTTCAAGAGTTCAGGCAAAGAGCATCCTTTTGGATGGAGAGTGGCTTCTTACTGACAAGGGTATGGATAAATGGGACAATGCGTACAAGGTAAATGTTCCAGGCAGCATTTTGCATGGTCTGCATCAGGCGGGAGTTATAAAGGATCCGTATATGGGAAAGAATGACTTTGCTGCCAAAGCTCAGACGGAAAAGACCTGGTATTTAAAAAAGACGTTTAGTTATAGCGGATCAAAAAAGAATGTGGAACTGTATTTTCATGGGGTTGCAGACAGATGTGACGTATATCTGAATGGCAAGAGGATTTCAAGCCATCAGGGAATGTTTGGAGGACCAAAGGTTGATGTTACAGACAGCATAAAAATTGGACAAAATGAACTTGCAGTTGTATTGAAGCCGGTCCTGCCATGGCAACAGACAGTTGTGTTCAACTGTTCTTACGGATGGCATTATTCGATAATACCTCCGATGGGTATTTGGAACTCTGTTGAAATTTCGGATTTGCCCGATGTTGAATTCGATTCTCCATTCATAGCCACTTATTCGTACAAAAAAGGAACAATGGATCTTAGCATCGATCTAAGAGCGGTGGATAAGGATGCTTCAATGAAAGGTGTGTTGACAGGCACCATAAAACCAAAGAATTTCCAAGGGAAAACCTTCTCTTTTACATACAATATAAATGGTGAAAAGGGCAAGGATGCCAATGTTAGATTGAGATTTGACATGCCAGAATTCAAACTCTGGTGGCCTAATGGTTATGGGGAGCAGAACTTATATACACTGGAGTTGTCTTTCAAATCAGATTCGGGAGAGGTTACATATTCCAAAACTTCTTTTGGCATTAGAGAGCTTGTACTTGATCCTTTCCCGACGGGTGAAACGGAAAGCATGTACAACAGGACCGTGGTCATAAACGGAAGGAAGCTGTTTATGAAAGGTGCTGGCTGGTGTACAATCGATGCTCTTATGCGGTTTACAAGGGAGGATTATGACAGGATATTAAGAAGGGCAAAGGAGCAGGGTCTTAACTTCTTGAGAGCCTGGGGTGGAGGAATGCCTGAGACGGATGATTTTTATGATTTGTGTGATGAATATGGAATTACCGTTTATCAGGAATGGCCCAGCTGCTGGGACAGTCATGATTCACAGCCTGCCAATGTGTTTTATGAGACCGTTATACTAAATACAAAGAGGATTAGGAACCGTCCGTCTTTGATTATTTATGGCGGTGGAAATGAAGGTGCTGGTGCTTTTGAAAGCGTGACGCTCAACAATATTGGAAAACTTACATATGAATATGACGGAACCCGTACCTTCTACCGTCAGGATGGAGGTCCTGGAGGAGCGGGCATGGGTCATGACCATATCCACTGGGGCGGACAGTCTCCTGAACACTACATTACAGCGTATGCCAACAGGCTTTATCTTAATCTGCATGAGTACGGACTTGATTCGATGATGAATCTAGAGTCCATTGCCAGGTATGCCACCAAGGAGGAAATGGAAAAATGGCCAATAGATCCTGAAGGAACAATAGCTCATCATACCGCCACTTTCAATGGTAATTTGGGATGGAACGAGTCGCCCCACGGTCATGATGTGGATACCCTCATGCATTATGCAAGTTATTTTCTTAATGTTAAGTCTTTAAAGGACCTTGTTATCGGCACGCAGCTAGCCCAGACCATGGCAACATATCTGCCGATACAGAATGCAAGAATCAACTTCCCAAACGTTACGAAAATTGCATATTACAAGCTTAATGACGTATTCCCTGGCGCAAGCTGGAGTACAGTTGACTGGTATGGAGTTCCCAAAATCGCCCACTATTTTGTCCAGGATGCCAATAGAACTTTAATGGCAACGGGGCATTTTGACAGATACAATACATATGACAAGCAGCAAAAAGATTTTAATCTTCCAATATATATTTTGGATGACAATGGGGATTTAAAGAATTCATCGTGGAAGGTTATTGTAAAAGCATATGATAAATTCCTGAATGTCGTTAAGAGCGAGGAGTTTAGTGGCAGTGGAGGAGTAGGAACCAACAAGCATATTGGGGACTTCTATTTAACTGAAAAGGAGGCGGATTCATCTCCGTTGTTTATAGTGATTGACCTTGTCAAAGATGGTGATGAGCCCATAAGAAGCTACACATTCATGAATTTTGACAGGATTAAGGGGAGTCTTTTCACACTGCCAAGAACAACTCTTGAGTATAGCGTGTCAGGAAACCGTTTTACTGTAAAGAATACTGGAAACGTGCCTGCAGTGTCTGTCAATTTTAAAAACTCAAAGGTGTCGGATGTATTCTGGTGTGAAGACAACTATTTCTGGCTTGAACCGGGTGAATCCAAAACCATTGAAGTCAATATGACTGACGGGGTTGATGGATTTGATGCCTTCAATCTATCAGATGCGGATGACAAGAAAGCTCCGGGACAGGTTCCCAAGCTGGAAGCAAAATCAACATCCAGTTCCGTAACCCTTAGTTGGAGGAGTGCAAAGGATGACAAGAAAGTCATGGGCTATTATATTTATATGAATGATGTGCTTATGGATTTTGTTGGTTCCGATTACCTAACGTATACAGTAACAGGACTTGATGAAAACACCGAGTATACATTTTATGTGGTGGCGGTAGATTACAACATGAATGAGTCCAAGGCTTCAAAAAAGATTACTGTAACTACAAAGCCTGATACAGAAAGACCGTATGCTGTTTCTGTAAAGGTTGTGGACAGAAATACAGTGGTTGTTAGATACAACAAGGATATGAACAAGGAAAGTGCTGAAGATAAGATAAACTACGCATTTAATTTTGATGTTCAGATTAATTCCATAAGTCTTGCGGAGGATTTGCGGACTGTTACAATTAAAACCTCGGATATGGATTTTGAAAGTAATAAGAGATACAGTCTGCTGGTTTTGGGTGCAAGAGACAACACATATACTGGGAATCAGGCAGCAAGAAGGAAATTCTATTTGCATGAAAGCCTTGCTGGATATTGGAGCTTTGATGAAGGAAAAGGAGATTACGTTCATGACTTGAGTGGAAAATATGAAGAGCCGGGTGTTATTGTAAAAGCCGAATGGACAGAAGGCGTATCAGGCAGTGCTCTTGATTTTGACAAGCTTGGTAATGTTTACGTGGGGATGTCCGACTTTTATGTGTCGGATGGCGCTACCATATCCATGTGGCTCAAGCCTTCGGATTTGAGCGGATTTGGCGTAATTATTGCCAAAGGTCCAAAGGAAGCGGGACATTTTGAGATTTATTCAAAAGACGGAAATCTGCTTGTATTCTCACCAGATGTGGGAGATCTGGCGTTGAAGGTAAACATGTCATCCATGGTAGATACCTGGAACCACTTTGCCTTTATAATCAATCAGAGCAGGATAATGACATATGTAAATGGTGAGCTGGCATCCACCACCGCTGTTGGAAGGTTCAAGGATGTGGATGGAGATTTGGTTATTGGAGCGTTGGCGGATGCTTCATTACCGTTTGGTGGTGCAATTGATGAGGTTTACTTGTTTGAACGGGAGCTTGATGTGGATGAGATAAGCTATCTTGCCATGAAATCCGGAGATATTAGAGACATGGTGCTGAATGAGAACTTCAGGAAGATGAATATTGGTGAGGTATTCAAGCTGAATGCAGTATTCCATCCAGAGGGCATTGAAGGCAGGAATATTGTTTGGTCTGTTGACAATGCCGAGGTGGCAAGCATTGATAATGGGGTTGTTACGGCGCTTGATTATGGTTTTGCTGTTGTTACAGTCATGACTGAGGATGGAGAGTTTATTGACCGGTGTTTCGTAGAAGTTGGAGATTTCAAAAAGAAGGTGGATCCGGTTCTGATTACTGCAATATGCTGTGGGGTTTTCTTAATACTTATCATATTGTTTTCGATAAGTTATAAATTCTACATGAAAAGGAAGAAAAATATGGTATAATATGTGCATATACAAAAAGGAGGAGAGTTCTTATGAATGAAGAAGTTAAAAGACTACTTAATGAGCAAATAAACAAGGAGTTGTATTCGTCATATCTTTATCTCAGTATGGCTGATTACTACGACTACAACAATCTCGACGGTTTTGCCAACTGGTTCTATATCCAGGCACAGGAAGAGGTTGACCATGCCATGTTGCTTAGAAGGTACTTGTTGAACAATGGAGAAGCCATTGAGCTTGAGGCTATAGCAAAGCCTGATCTTGTGTTCAATTCATTTAAGGATCCATTGGTTGGTGCATATGAGCATGAGCTTTTTGTTACAGCATCCATCAACAATATTTATGAAAAGGCGGCAAGCGTCAAGGATTACAGAACGATGCAATTCCTCGATTGGTTCATCCAGGAGCAAATGGAAGAGGAAAAGAACACGGACGAACTTATTAGAAAATACGAGTTGTATGCTGAAGAATCAAAAGGTCTGTATCAGCTTAACCAAGAGTTTGGTGCAAGAGTATATGCTCCTCCTACGCTGGTATTGGATTGATAAAAAACATAAAGGTGGAGATTTATGTCTAAAGTAAAAATTGGAGTCTTTGGCGGGTATAGGGGCATGACAATGATTCGTCAGGCCATTGATCATCCGGATGCAAGTCTGGTTGCGGTGTGTGATAAATATGAGCCGCTGCTTGAACAGTGCAGAAGCCTTGCTTCAGAACACGGCGTCAAGGTGGAGCTTTTTGCTGATTTTGATGACTTTATACAATGCGACATGGATGCCGTTGTTCTGGCAAATTACGCAAATGAACATGCTCCTTATGCAATACGTTGTCTTGAGTCGGGAAGACATGTTATGAGCGAGGTTCTCACCTGTGCCACGTTGAAAGAAGCAGTGGAGCTTGTCGAGGCAGTTGAAAGGTCGGGGAAAGTATATCAATACGCAGAAAACTACTGCTACTTTAACACAACCTTTGAAATGAGGCAGAGGTATCAAAGAGGCGATATTGGAGAACTCATGCATGCAGAAGGCGAGTATATACACGACTGTTCCTCGATATGGCCCCAGATCACCTATGGTGAGAGGGAACACTGGAGAAATACGATGTATTCGACTTTCTACTGCACACACTCTTTGGGTCCCATTTTGTTTGCCTCTGGCTTGAGACCGGTTTCTGTTGTGGGTTTTGAGACGAGAAACATGCCGTTTATGAGGGAACTGGGAACAAAGGCAGGCACTGCGGGCATGGAAATTGTAATGCTTGAAAACGGTGCAATGGTTAAAAGCATCCATGGCGGATTGAAAAGAGAGCCTGGAAGCATCAACTACCAGATGTATGGTTCCAAGGGAAGCATGGAGACGGACAGATGGGAATTTGGTAACTTGCATGTGTATCTTGAAGGCGACAGGAACTGTGTAGGAGAACATGTCAGGTATGTGCCTGAGTTCACAATCAAGGATGCAGAAGGTGCAGGCCATGGTGGTGGCGATTTCTTCACCACTCACTATTTTGTCAGACAGATATTGGGTGATGATGATGCAAGGAAAAACTCAATTGACGTGTATCAAGCTGTAGACATGTGTATGCCTGGAATCCTGGCTTATAGGTCAATATTAAACGGAAATGCTCCACAGGTGGTACCGAACCTGAGGCTGAAGGAAGAAAGAGATAAGTACAGAAATGACGATATCCGATACTTAGTAAGTAATGAAGATATACCGAACTCTGTATTTGAAATGGTTAGGCAGAAATGGATTAAGGGCGAGCCCGGTTAAATTTGTAAAAAACACCTTAAACAGTATTCGTTAAGGTGTTTTTAGGTTTTTATACTGGTTTTAAAGGATATGATAAATTCATTGAATGATTAGAGAAGGTAAGGTGACATATGCAGTTTATTTACAATCCCAACGTATGGATCTACATAGTCGGAGCATTGATAGCAATACTCACAATTGTACATTCTATATACAGGCCGGGCAAGTTGAACGTTATGTGGTTGCTGGCACAGATTGCGGTAACTATCTGGTGTGCGGGATTTGCATTTCAAGTGTCAACCAAAAGCTTTTTCTGGGCAAAGTTCTGGTACCTTGTAGCAAATGACTTTGTGGGAGTTAAATCAGCTACCATTTTGTTTATTTGGGCACTGGAGTTAACTGGCAGGGTAAAAACTACCAAAGACTGGCGTTTATATCTTCTGTTCATCCCAAATTTGGTTACCGACCTGCTGAATATAATGGGGTCAAAGTACATATATGAAAACATGTGGCTCAATACATCCGGCAAGTATCCTTCTTTAGGATTCGAAGCCGGTTTGTGGTATTGGATTATCACTGCTTATGGTGTATCTCTTGTTGTGGCATCGGCAATACTTTTACTAAAAGCTGTTTTACACAGGAAGTTATTATACAGATTTAAGGGAATTGCCATTATGGTATCTCTGACAGCTCTGACTGTTTTTATGGTTTATTGTATCATTACTAATTTTGCTTTGTTCAATTACTATGACATGACTCCGGTATCCATAAGTCTTGTTTTTCTTACATACAGTCTTGTCTTCTTTAACAAGGAACAGGAAACTATTCCTGTCAATATGCAGAAAGTAATTGACAATTTGAACAGCGGTGTTGTTATAATTGACAATTTGAACAGGATAATGGATTTGAACGATGCAGCAGAAAATCTGTTTGATATTAGAATAAAGGATGTTGCTGGGAAAAAGGTAAAAGAGGTGTTTGCAAGAGTGCCTGAGCTTCACAACATGTGTTTGAATAAGGATTCAAATTATTGTGAGTTTATGTATGGAGACGAATACTACGAGGCGTTTTTGTCACCGCTCAGCAATGACAAGAAGGATATGGGGTATACCGTTGTTATTCATAATATTACAGAAACGAAGGCGGCGGAGGCAGAGCTCAAGCAAAAAAAGCAGGCTTTGGCTGTGCTTGAGGAAAGGGAGAGACTGAGCAGGGAACTGCATGATTCATTGGGTCAAATATTAAGTTATGCCAATTTGCAGCTTTTGATGATAAAAGACAAGGTTGAAACTGGTGATCTGAATGTTGCGGGCAAAACCATTGAGAGTCTGATATCCGTTGTCAGGGAAGCGAACCAGGAAGTTAGGGAGTTTATTCATGAGATGAAAAGCTCCGCTTTGTTCAGAGAAGGATTTTTTTATGCCTTGAATCAATTTTTAGCCCATTACAATAATAGTTTTGATATAAGGGTGGATGTGGAAAACCCAGACATGGTTGTTGATGAAGACATCAACATTGCCACCTCGGTGCAGCTGTTCAGAATCATACAAGAGGCACTGACTAATGTTAGGAAACATGCAAAAACAGATTATGCAAAGATTACCTTCAGGAAAAAATCCAAGGAACTGATAGTCAGCATCGAGGACAACGGAGTAGGTTTTGATCCAGATTGTATCAGTTTGGATTCTTTCGGTATTGATGTCATGAATGAGAGGGCAAGACACATAGGTGCATCCTTCGGTATTCAAAGCAGCGTTGGCAAGGGTACCGTTGTCAGCATATCCATTCCTGTCAATGTGGCAGGAATGGAAGTGGATAACGGAGAAAAGCTTAGGGTCTTGATTGCAGATGACCATGTTTTGTTTATGGAAGGGTTAAAAAGCTTGCTTGCAGAACATGGATATAAAGTTGTTGCAACAGCAAGAGACGGCATTGATGCATTGAAAAAGGTACGTTTGGTGGAGCCGGATGTGGTGATTATGGACCTTCAAATGCCAAAGTGCAACGGACTTACGGCAACAAAGCTCATTAAAAGTGAAAAGCCCCATGTGATTATTGTTATCTTAAGTATGTCGGATGATGAAAAGAATCTTTTTAATGCAATCAAGAATGGTGCTTCAGGATATCTTTTAAAGAGTCTGAATCCAAACGAGTTCATTCAGGAGCTCAGCAGCATTATTGCCAATGGTTCGGTTTTATCACAGGAGACTGCATTACAAGTGGCAGAGGAACTTGAGTCGCAATTTGATCCTGTATCGATGTTGTCTCAGAGACAAATAGCAGTTCTTACTCTTGTAGCGGAGGGCAAAACTTACAAAGAGGTGGCATCAGAACTTTATGTTAGTGAAAGGACGGTAAAGTATCTAATGGCTGAAATATTAAAAATTTTAAACTTGAAAAACAAAAATGAAGCTATAATTTATGCCAGAAAGTGTGGATTGGCGTAAAGATTGCCCTTATGTTGCCCTTTTTGCACTATAATTGCCCCCATTAAGAACAAAATAAGTATTACAATATAAGCGAAGAGTCTAAAGAGAATAAGGAGAGAATGAGCTATGAGACATGCTAAGTCGAAGAATTTATTGGAGCAAGGATTGGCGTTAATTGCAGGTTACGACATCTTTAGAACTGAAACAATTACAGAAGAAGTCGAACGGGTAAACGAAGTTGAAGAAAAAAAGTTTAAGGAGAAGGAAAAAAGGGAACGAAAAATGAGAGGAGAGAATAATGGAAACAATACAGATACCGTTATATCCAAGGAGACAATTTTAAATGGTTCAATTTCCAGTAACAGTAACATTAAGGTTTATGGGACTGTGAAAGGAAATATTACAAGCGATAACAATGTAATTATATTGGGTGAAGTTGAAGGAGATATTACCGGAAAATCTGTTGAGATTCTAAATGGAAATGTTGTTGGAAATATAAAGAGTGAAACAATGGTAAAAATATCTGACAGTTCAGTATTGAAAGGTGATATTGTTTGCCAATCACTAGAACTGAATGGACAAGTGGGAGGAAACGCCTTGGTTCACAACACTGCAACCTTGGGGGATTGTGCTGTAATATATGGAAATATTGAATCACAAAACCTCTCAATTCAGGAAGGCGCAATAGTTGACGGAACGATCAAGGTTGTGAAGGATAATACCCATATAGGCGGAGTGCTCGCAGAAGATGCGATATGACAGTGTAAGTTCGAAGAATATTGATATATTGTCCAAGTAGAATCGGCAGATGCGTAAAGCGTCTGCCGATTCTGTTTTTATACTTGTGAATAATATTTCCATGTAGTATAATTTTAAAGTATTATATTTGAAAAGAAGGGTTTGCATGGCATTTAATATTGTGTTGGTTGAACCTGAAATACCTCAGAATACTGGAAATATTGTCAGAACCTGTGCATGTACAGGGGCGACTTTGCATTTGGTGGGTCCTTTGGGGTTCTCGATATCCGACAAACATTTGAAAAGAGCGGGTCTTGATTATTGGGACGATATGGATATAAGGTTGTATGATTCCTTTGAAGAGGTAGTTGGGAAGTCAAACGGTGGAACTTTTTATTTTTGCACTACAAAGGCAAAAAGAACATACAAGGAAGTTGAGTACAAGGACGGAGATTATCTTGTGTTTGGGAAGGAAACCAAAGGGCTTCCCGAATCAATTTTACAGGCTAACTATGAATGGTGTATAAGAATCCCCATGTTGAAGGATTACAGGTCGCTCAATCTTTCCAACTCTGTTGCTATTGTGTTGTATGAAGCTGTGTCGCAGCTGGGATTTCCAGGAATGCTGATGCAGGGTGAGTTGACAGGTAGGGGAGATTAGAATAAAGGAGATTTTATTATGTATAAAACCAGGTTGAAAAGCGGCGATTATTTGGACTATGCCGTTGAGTATTATAGACAGAATCTTAAGACTTTTTTGGGCATGACTTTGTTCTTCCATATACCTGTCACTTTTTTGATTTTTTTCCTTCTTGACATAGGAAACTTTGTGGACAACATGACCTATATGATGCTGACGGAGGACTTTGAGATGGGTTTAATAAAAATCATGCTTCTTTATCTGGGCATAATTCTATACAGTTTTTACAATGCCACCATACTGCATGCAGTTTCTCTGGGTACTATCAAGCATACATATGAAAAGCTTGTAAACGGAGTTGACTACACTGCAAAACAGGCAATATCCTACGGTTTCAAACGCCTCCTTTGGTATATTCTTTATCTGTTTATTGTTTCGTTTGTCACAGGTTTTATATACAATATTGTGTCTTTTGTAGTGGC
>JGI24503J29689_10009238_pt1 | contig 12242 bp, 4 predicted proteins | sample BioPla3RNA2_FD_29689 | JGI IMG/M metagenome (IMG submission 29689)
TCTTAAACGAATACAGCGAAGAGGTAGATTGCATATATACCGGTGACACTGAGATCGAACTAGACGGTAAAACAATAGACTTCGATGATATCATAGCATTTGTAAAAGCTAGCGGGTTAGAAGGTTCCGGCTCCGAGGGCGAAGTTATGGGCACTGACCCCATCAGTATCTTGCATGGCCAGGACTTGAGCGCCACAGTAAGAGACATCCATGGTCAGGAGTATACCTATAGCATCAGCTTTACTTTGCATCCTCCCATAGACAAAGCTTACGTAGACGAAATCATCGGCGACGCTATTGACGAAGCCAATGAAAAAATTGATGCCTATGCTGAACTGAGCGTTTTAGATGAAGAAGATCATGTGACCGTGACCATATATGACGGCACAGTTACCGTCTACAGCGTCTACACAGATATTGTCCAGACCATAGTTGATATCTTAAACGAATACAGCGAAGAGGTAGATTGCATATATACCGGTGACACTGAGATCGAACTAGACGGTAAAACAATAGACTTCGATGATATCATAGCATTTGTAAAAGCTAGCGGGTTAGAAGGTTCCGGCTCCGAGGGCGAAGTTATGGGCACTGACCCCATCAGTATCTTGCATGGCCAGGACTTGAGCGCCACAGTAAGAGACATCCATGGTCAGGAGTATACCTATAGCATCAGCTTTATTGATGAGGACCAGGAAGATAACGGGACAGAAGGCGAAAACGGCAACGATGAGAATGGCGAGGATAATGGCAACGATGAAAATAATAGTTAGATTAGCCAGATGAAGGCCTAAATACATTGTGCAACTACCGGGCTGGGCATTTGCTTGGCCTGGCTTGGTGGTTACACTTTTAGGAAAGGAGGGGTGTGATTGAAAACGATCTCAAATATAAGAAAAAAGAGACTTGCCCTATTGCTGGTCCTATGTATGTTGGCCCCAATTGCAATATCTACAACGGCCCTAGCACAAGATGAACCGTTGCTCGTAACAGGCATCACGCTCAATCAATTCGAACTGGAACTAGTAGCGGGAGAAGAACTAGGGCTGCTAATAGCTGCTGTAGAACCGGAAGAGGCTGCTAATCAAACTGTAATCTGGTCATCATCTGATGAATTGGTAGCCACAGTCGTTGACGGGATGGTAACTCCGCTTGCTCCCGGGATATCAGAAATTACTGCTACGACCATTGATGGAGAATATACAGCCATATGTGAAGTGGTTGTAGAGGAACCAGCTATTTCATTTATACCGGTGACAGGTATATATCTAAACCAGACAGAATTGACCTTAACTGCGGGGGAAGATACCGAGTTATTGGTGGCAACTATTGAACCGGCAGATGCTTCTCAGCAGGATATAATATGGTCATCAACAGATGAGTCTGTTGCCATTGTAGATAATGGATTGGTTACTCCTTTAGAAGAAGGAACGACAACGGTAATCGCGGCTACTGCTGATGGCGGATTTACGGCTACATGCAATGTAACGGTGAATGAAGATGTACTGCCGCTAAGAATAACGCAACTGGGGGCAAATGTGGATTACCCACTAATTAGCAATGAATCTGCTGATGTAACCGTTGACTATGAAGTTGATGAAGGTTATGGGTGGGGCTATAGTGCTGATTATTCTACCCCGGGTTATGATGCCTACCTAGCTGGCAATAGCTTTACCGGCCAGGCGGATGTATCTAATATTGCAATCACTGTCTCCGGGCTGGGTATATTTTCTTTTGACTATAAAGTATCAACCAGGACTACGGGAACAAACTGTGCTCTTTTTTATAATTTGAATGAACCTGTAGATGCCAGTAATTATAGTACCTCGGCAAACTATTCTCGGCGTGAAGACTTTCGTGGAACTGTACCTTGGACCAACGAGGAATTTATAATTTCGGAAGCTGATTTAGATGGAAATGGGCAGGCCACAATATATATCGCTTACCACAAGGGTTCAAGTAACTCCCTGCAAGACGATATGGTCGCCATTGCTAATGTCTGCTTCTTGTCAGGACAAAAGACCTTAACTCTTAACATTGAGGATACAAATTATGGTTATATTACCGATGCTGAAGGTAATACCTATGCCAACAGTTCTGAAATGCTTCAGTACGAAGCCGGTGATTTTATAGAACTTACGGCCGTTCCTGACGAAGAAGGACGTTTTCTGGGCTGGATGGATGAAAATGATCAGCTAATTACTACCAATGAAACTTATTCTTTTACAATTTCCAAAGATACTGTCCTGACGGCAGCTTTTGGCCAAAGGGAGGGTTTTGTTGCCCGACGTAACGGCAAGTATTATACAGAAGGGGACGGCGGTTTACAGCAAGCTATAGAAGATGCCGTATCCGGTGATATTATCGTCATGCTGGAAGATCAAACCTTGGCAGAAGATGCGGTTGTGCCGGCAGGCGTCACATTTTATGTTCCCTATAGCGATGCCTTTGATCCCGAAGGCAATGCCGACGGCGTAACATCCTCAGACAGCCCTCATAAGGCTTCCGCAAAAATCGCCGGTCCCGATCAAACTTACCGAACATTAACGATTGAAGAAGGTGCAACCCTTAGTATTTATGGTACCGTGAATGTGGGCAGTGTTATCAGCTATCCCGGTCAAAATTATCAAGGGCACACTTCCGGCTGGCATGGCAAGATAGATAACTATGGCCATATCATCGTCAAAAATGGCGGTATCTTGGATTCTTGGGGACTTGTTACTGGGGAAGGTACTGTCATAGCGGAGAACGGTAGTAAGGTGTACGAGCCTTTCATTGTCTATGATTTTGCCGGCGGTTGGAACAGTTACTTCCTTTATACAGCAAATTATCCCCAATCACCCTTTAAGCAATACGCCATTCAGAACATACAAAATGAACTAGTACTCAGCTTTGGATCTGAATACTATGTCCATTGTAATTTATTTGCCGATAGCAGTTATAACAAAACGGATATTCGTTTTATCGGCCCGGATGGTTTGTATCGGCCGGCCAGTGGGGCTACCGTCACCCGCACCTATGATGATACAAGGTATGTCGACAGTAATAACGATATCGGCAAAGCCACCTATACCTTTAGTGGTGGCATGACCGTTTCTTATATGACGATAGTAATTGAGAACTTTGGCATTTCGACCGAAAAGGTTGAGTTCCCCATTCCCTACAACTGGGATATAGTGCTGGCAAACGGTGATTACTGGTTGGAGGGCAAGATCAAACTTATGCCCGGGGCAACCCTGACGGTGAAAGATGATGCCATACTACGAGTACAAGACAGATTTTTTGTACTAGACGGGCTTATTCAGTCGGACATGAGCGGAAAGGTTTATCCTTCTACTGAGATTCTACAGGATGCCGGTTTTAGTGGCTCCGGTCAACTATTTGTGGATGGCACCATAATTGTGGAGGAAGGTGCAGTTTTTGGCGGTATTATCCAGACCCACACAAGCAATACAAATCCGGCCACGATAACCATTGAGAAAGGAGCCGTGGTAAACAAGACAAATGTCCAGGATGGTGCGGTAGGAAATTATGATGTTAATACATCGATCTTTGATCTACCGGCACGAATGTATCTCTATAATGATAATGAAGATTCTTGTACCTTGACACAGTTAATCCCCGAAAGGACCTATTCAGCCCATGCTACAACGCCGTGGACAATTAATGATTACACCATGAAATATGCGGCCAATTGCGACGAGGCAGATAGAAGCCCGGATATCCCGGTGAAGGATGGCAAATACCACAAATGGGTGACAACCGATGTCACACTGGATGAGGATAGAACCGGATCCTGGGTTATGAATGACCTTTATTATACAGTTAGGGTCATCAACAAAACCGCCTACAGCCCCACCGACGACAGTAGGGTAGAAATAATTGCCGACGGGCTGGAGGACGGTAGGGCCTATGCCGCCGCCGGGGAAGGTTTTTCCTTCACTACAGCACTTACCGAAGCAGGCAAGGGTTATGTTTCTCTAGTAACCCGCTCCACCGGTAGTGGTGAACCTGTGGTACTTACACCTAATGCAGAAGGGGATTATGTTATCGGCGAAGTGAATGATGATGTTACCATTACCGTGACATCGTGTAGGCTGGGAGACGTGAATTTTGATACTAAAGTAAATGTATCTGATTTACTAGAATTAAGTAGGATTATTGCAGGTTATAAGGCGCCAACAACCCTGGAAAGATTGGCGGCGAATACTAATCGTGATTTGGCAGGGAGAGTTAATGTTTCGGATCTTCTACAACTGAGTAGATACATTGCAGGGTATATCAATGCCTTCTAAAAATTATCTGGAAAGGCGTTGGTAAATAAATAATAAATAGTGGGATTAGATTACAGTATTAAACTAAGAAGGAGGGTGATTGTATATGTTATTAAGTGATAATACCAAAAGGACTATGGCATCACTACTGACCATAGTTATGGTTATTAGTATGTTCTTTACAGTTATGCCATTTACCCCTACTTACGCAGCAGATATTGAGACTGTCTTAACTGAAGAGGACTTATCAGAAATAGTGGACACGGATCTGGTTATTGAGGATGGAGATGAAACAGTCGACGAAAATGTTGAAATGATAACAGAAATTGAAAGTGAAAATGAAGTTCCTGTTACTGAAGAAGGGGATGAATTTCCGGCGATAACAGAGGAAAGTGAATCGAGAGAGACAGATACGTCTTTGGTAGATGCTGATAATGAACAGGAAGCCCTGGCGACTGTACAGGGTAGCATGTCATTGATGGGTGCACCTATAGCACCTTTGGGAGCAGGCGAAACGGCACAATTATCGGGAGAAAACGTCGTAGCAGATGCAGGTGACGAAGATGTAACAATGGAGATTAGCATCGCTGACTGCCCGGTTTTTTTTGGAATGTCATTACGCATATTCTATGATAAGTCGATATTAACACTCACAGAAATAATAAGGGGCCCGGCGACCCTTGCTAGCGAAGGAACGTTTGAAGGCAATATTATGGATGCCAAAGACGGCTATGGTACAGTACTATTCTACGGAACAAAATCCGACCCTGTTAATCAGACAAAATATATGACGGCTACTGACGGGTTGCTGTTTACATTGGTTTTTGATGTGTCAGAAACTGCCTACAGTGGAGAATATGATGTGATAATTGAAGTTGATGAACGTGAGGGGTGGGAGTTTATCGACCCTAATGATGGGGATCTCCCCATGGATATTGGTGAGAATGGCATCGTTGGGACTATAACAATTTCTGGCGAAGAAGGCGAGGCACTTTACAATGGCAGGGGATATGAAACCCTCGAATCTGCCATTGATGCCGCAGCTCAATCCGGTAGCCCTGGTACTGTTAAATTGTTGAAGAATAAGACCATCAGTACATTTAACGATCGCATTGTAATTCCCGACGGGGCTGATCTTACCCTGGATTTGAACGGGCGTACCGTAACTTCTGAGGTCCCTAATCCAGCTTTCTATATCCCCCAATGGACTGTGGAAGTGGAAGATGGTGCAGAACTGAATTTGGTGAGCACTGCAACGGCACGGGGTAAATTTGTACATTCCACTGGCCCGGAGGGCAGTACCTTTCTTGTGAATAGCGGCGTCCTTAATATGAACAATGTGGATGTAGAAGGGTTTTATTATGGCGTAATAAATGGTAAGAAAATAGATAGTAAACAGGCTGCCGGAACCTATGGCACCTTCGAAAACTGTGATATTACCACTATTCACAGACCTTTTGAATTTGGAGATCAGCCGGTGGAAGCCATTAAAGGTTGCCGCATTATAGTAACCGGTGGCGGTGAATCCGACTGGCTGGGCGTTAATATGGCATTATGTATAGGCGGAGTCCTTGATTTGTTGGAAGATTGCTATATTGAGTGTAACGAAAGCCAAACAATTCAAGTCGGTGGACGAATCGAAACCATCAAAGATTGCGAGATAGTCAATAACAGTGTTCCGGGGGCAAGTACGCCCGCCGCGATATATATAAGCCCCGGTTCAGATATAGATCATGCTCTTCGTATCGGCTCTATTATTGACACTAAAATTACCGGTATGGTAGAGTGCTTGGGGACTATTGATTTAATTACCGGCGACGAAACAGAGTTCACTCTACCAGAAGATTCCGAAGTCTGGAATTGGCACAACCTTAAAGTTGATGGAAACACAAGTTGTAAGGGCAGTATAGGTGAAATTGCCGACGGTGTTTTTCGCAATGCCCAGATCTCATTGTTTGTCGGAAACAACGGTGTTGTAGACACCATTTCCGGCGGGGATTTCAAGAATGTGGTTCAGTATTACCCAGTCTGGATTTCTGGCGGCACCATCAATACCATTAGCGGTGGTGCGTTCACCGGCGTTGGTACAGGTATCATGAACCAGGGTGCCATTGTAAAAATCGCTGGCGGGACAATTAGCGGTGCATCAACCGCTTTGAACATCCAAGCGGGTGCTACCGTTACGACTATCAGCGGCGGTGAATTTGTTGGCGGCAGTACAAATGGTGTTATAAATTCCGGTAGTATTGATACCATTAGCGGCGGGACATTTGCCGGTAAGACTTACGGCTTACGAAATAGCAAAGGAATAATTGGGAGTATCACTAAAACAGAGGACACGGAGCCGGTATTCTATGCAAGTATAAGTGAGGATGCAGGCGGCGATGCCCTTGCAGTAGATGGGACAGCCGAAGTCCAGGCAAAGGTTAATTCCCTTACGGCAGGCTATTATAAGGCAAAACAATATGATAAATTAGTTAAGAAATATACCAATGCAACCATTACCATTCCTTCAGGTTACGGCCTCAGTACCCAGCCCACGCGCCCGGTGGATCTGCCGAATTACATTGAATCTGCAGAAGGGTACTACCACTTCGGCGAAACCGTCAACATCACCTGGAAGGTAGACGGCCAGGCAGATAAGGTTGACAAATTCGTCATCGGCGACCCGGTGTATTACAAGTATACTGAACCCGTATCAGACGAAGGTCCCTTCGCCGGCTGGAAGGATGGGGACGGTAATTTTTACCCCAAAGATGTTTCCCTGCCCTACGCAGCGGAAGATATAACCTATACAGCCATATTTGCTGATCCGGCGGAAGATTATAAGGTTTCTTTAGTAAATGCACCGATAGATGTTTACCAGGGGCAGGATTTCACCCTTGATGTGGTTATCACATCAAAAGAAAACACAGAATTCCAAGGTGCCACTATAGATGTTACTTTTGACAACAGCAAAGTAGATTATGATAGTGAAAATAGTAGTTGCGAGGGTTTTGGTATTACCGATAAGACGAGTGGAAGTACCACAACGCTGACAATAGTAGGCGCAGAAGTAGGGGCAGAAGATGCCTATAGCATGGCGAGCACAGATGATGGCTATGCCTATACATTAGCTACCCTGGCCTTCAGTGCCAAAAGGAATACCACTGGCCAGGCGGTCTTCGCCATTGGGGAAAATGCTGTTGTGGATCAGGCTGAAGTTGTACTTCCCGTAGATGTTGAAAAGGGCGCTGATGTCACCGTAACCTTATCCCAAATCATTGTTAGCTTTGAACCCAACGGCGGTAGTGCTGTACCCCAGCAGATTCTAAACTATGGCGATAAGGCAACAGAGCCGGATAAACCCACTAAAGAGGGCTGCTATTTCCAGGGCTGGTATGGCAACTCCGAATTAGAGGGAGACTTATTTGACTTTGATACACCGATTGAAGCAAGTATGAGCCTTTACGCTGATTGGGGTATCAATAAATATACATTAACCTACACGGCGGGGAATAATGGCAGCCTTACGGGAACAACGTCACAGGAAGTCGAGTACGGAAACTCAGGTACTGCGGTAACAGCCGTACCAAATACGGGTTATAGATTCATCAAATGGAGCGATGACTCCACAGCTAACCCCCGTACCGATACCAATGTGATGGGCCCCATAGCCGTCGAGGCGGAGTTTGCCGCTATTGAATACACCATCACCTACCATCTTGATGGCGGTACAAACCACGAGGATAACCCGGCTACCTATACCATCGAATCTGATACTATAACCTTTGAAAACGCTACCAAAACTGGCTATACTTTTGGAGGCTGGTATGATGCAGCAACAGGCGGCAACAAAGTGACCCAGATTGATTCAGGCAGCACCGGGAATGTTGATCTTTACGCCTACTGGACTGCCAACGAATACACAGTCACTTTTGATGCTCAAGGTGGGACGGTAGAACCGGCATCTAAGTCAGTTACTTATGATGTTGCTTACGGCGCGTTGCCCACACCGACAAAGACCGGCCATACATTCCTAGGTTGGTTCACACAAGCAGACGGTAGAGTTAAAATTACCGGTGATACGACAGTGGAAACTGCTAATGATCATACCCTCTATGCTCTCTGGGAGCATATCATCTACACCGTAACCTTCAAGGCCGGCGATCATGTCAACATGAATGAAGCCATCGCTTACGTGAAGCATTATACCAGGACCGAAGATTTAGGTCTTTGGGTTGATAGCTCTTGCGCGACTGAATTTACAGAGCCTTCTCCGGTAGCAGCCAACGGTTATACCCTTGACGATCCTGTCTGGAAACCGGAAAGCGGCGGCAATGTTAGCTTTGGCACCATTAAGGATACCCAATTTACTGACAGCACTACCTATATCGCCACTGCTTCACCCAGTAAATACGATGTTGGTTACGATAGCGACAGGGTAAATTTCACTTCCGGCGTGGCAGCAGGCAAAGCCACCTACCTGACTGATATCATCTTCACCGTAGTAAAAAAGGCAAGCTATACCCCGGTGGTTGAGTACAAGATAGGCGACGGTGAATTTACACCTATGACTGAGGCCGACGGTAAATATACCATCGATGGAAGCGAGATTCTGGGTGATATCACCATCAGGGTAACTGACACACTTGAGGGCGAAGTAAACCTAATAGACTTTGATGGCTACAAGGCATTACCAAGTAGTCATAAGCTGCTCCTGTTCTCGGCACCTATTAAGCTTACCCAAGGTGCTTATGAGTATGACGGTGAGGCCATGTTTTATTCCAGTGCATACAGCACGGAGGATGGAGCACAGGTGTATTTATATGTGGTGCCTGACACAGTGGAAAATGGGGAACAGGCTATGGAAAATATCCAAATTAATGGGGAAGCTGAACTTTGCATCGAACTGGCTTATGATGGCGATGTGAACTTAGACGGTAGGCTAATTTCTACCGACGCAGTGCTTGCCCGCGGCTTGTATACCGGGCTACATGTGGATAATCCAGATGTAAGTATGAGAATGCGCCTAGAGGCTGATGTGGATGGAGATAAAAAAGTAGATACTTTTGATGCATTAGCAGTCTTGAACAAGATCTGGGGGAAAGAGTAGTTACTTGGAAAAATTATAAGAACCGGGGGCGGCATTTAATGTTGGTGCTGCCCCTTAGGTTAATTAGCGAATCCAAATAGGTAACGGAGGAGGAACAGCATGATAAAAACGAGAAATGCATATATTCTATTAAGTCTATTTTTATGTCTTACCCTCTTTTGTCCTGTTATCTCTGAGGCTGCTAGTAGCGAGCGCAGTTATATTTTGGTTCTTAAAGCAAACGGTGATTACAGCACTGTGGTCAATGTGGGAGACGAAATAACACTGCAGGTGAAGCTAGAACGTAAAGACGAGGGTAAAAGCGGCAGTTATGCTCTCTACGCAGTACAGGATGAAATAATCTATGACAGCAGCTATTTTTCCTTATTGGAAAGCGGCAAAGCGGTTGCTGAGGGCTATGGGTTTAATGTCCGGGATATGGCCGATGGCATCCGGAAATGTATTATCCTAAGTCGCCTGGCCGGTGCCGGCCAACGCGAGGGGATTGCAACCGAGGATAGCTTGGTAATTGCCACCTTTAAGCTAAAGGTTATTGCAGGCAAGGGGCAAATAACGGAAATAATCAGCAAGAATTATAAGATCAGCACCGAGGATTCAACCACTACCGATATTATTACATCAAATAACGTGACTGTTACCATTTCCGACACAGTTATACCGATTACCTATACCGTAACCTTTACCGGAGGCGAAGGAGCTAAGGGTACCGCCCCCTCCGTCGGCGCCAAGGAAGCGGGGACTCGTTTCGCCCTGCCCGCCAATACCTTTACCAGGGACGGTTATGATTTTACCGGTTGGCATGACGGTAGCAAGACCTATGCTGCCGGCGCGTCATATACCATGCCGGCCCATGCGGTCACCTTTACCGCTCAATGGAAGAAGTCAACCGGTGCAGGTAAGCCTCCCGGCGGCGGTGGTGTGCTAACCCCTCCCGTAAAACCGGAACCGGAAAAGCCGGTCGATGTTTCCATAACTATCAAGGGCACGACTGCCATCCTTGATATGGAAGAAGAAGAGCTTTCCAGCTTATTAAAAGAAACAACGGATGCGGGGCCAATAACCCTTGACCTAAGTGATAAAAAGGTTAGCAGCCTTGACATTCCATCTGGTGCCTTAAAGGCCATTAGCCAGGCTACAAAGGCGAAGGAAGGTTTACAGGTTGCCCTGCCCAAAGGAACTATTGAGCTGGACAAGGTATCCTTGGATGAATTAAGCGAAGTTACTGAAAAAGGCAACCTAAAGATTAGTATTGATGATGCTAAAGTCCTTACCCCCGAGCAGAAGGCCGTGGTCAAGGACAACCCGGTCTATGATATCCGGGTGGAAACCGATGCCGGTGCAGTGGTCGGGCTAAAGGGTAAAGCTACTATTTATTTGCCCTACGAGCTAAAAGTAGGCCAGTCTGCCGCCGGTGTGACGGTTTACTATGTGGATAGCAGCGGAAACTTGGTCAATATGAAGGCCAAGTACGATCACGTGAAAAGGATGGCCTACTTTACCACGGAGCACTTATCCCTCTACATGGTGGCTTATGATGCATCCTTGGTAAAGGTAAGTCCCGCTGATCGCTATACCGATGTGGATGTGTCTGCATGGTATTATGAGGCGGTGGAATATGCTCTTGAAAAGGGCTTGTTTGTCGGTACCAGCGAGACCACTTTTTCACCCAATACGGCCATGAGCCGGGCCATGTTGGTCACAGTGCTGTGGCGTATGGAAAGTGAACCGGCAGTTATTTCCGCCAACTCCTTTACCGATGTAGCGGCTGACGCCTGGTATGCAAAGCCTGTCCTTTGGGCTAATGCCAACAATATAGTTTCCGGTTATGGCGGCGGCCTCTTTGGCCCTGATGACAACATCACCCGGGAGCAGATGGCGGCTATTTTGAACCGCTACGCCGGCTTTAAAGGCTATGATGTATCGGTCGCCGATAACTTGGCAGTCTATGCCGACGCCGGACATGTTTCCGATTGGGCTCTTGCCAGTATGAAATGGGCAGTAGGGGAGAAGCTCATCACCGGTATGACCACAACTACCCTTGTGCCCCAAGGCAATGCTACCCGGGCTCAGGTGGCGACCATACTGATGCGTTATATTGAGAATGTGGTTGAATAAGGGTCTAGAGAAGAACTGCAATACGCCCCGTGGGAAAGCAGGCAATTTAGCGCTCTCCCACGGGGCGGTGTTTTTTCATAAAGTTAACCCCGAATTTATGACGGAATATGTTATAATTTACCTATAAAATAGTCTATTCGTACTAATTATGGAGGAGGTGTCTACGTGGCAAGTGACCGCTCTTTTACAAACTACATAAAAACCAGATTTTACGACCCCATCTACACAGCCGCTAGCGATTTTGTGGAACAGAACTGGGAAAGCTTCGACCTGCGCATTTCCAATGTTCACACCATCGGCGGGGTGGCTATGTCGGATATGGAAATAAAGTTTGTAACGGTTGGAGACCTTCCGGGCTTGAAAGTAGAATTTGATGTGGTTGTAGACGCTGAAATTGAAGTCACAGAGGGCGACTATCATTACGATGATTATGATATCTGCAACCAGTGGCTTACCGTCCGCTGTGCTGGGGACTTGGCATGCAGTTTAGATGATTTTCAGATTGTCAGTATTGCCGTATACCAAAAGGGGCAGATGTCAAAACCCCTCTTTCCGATGCCCTTGTTCCATACATTTATAAAGAAGACTTGGAGTCAGAAGCTCTTAATTTTTTACAAAGGTATTACCCCGAAGCATTAAAAATCCCTATGGCGGTTGAACCGTTAAAACTGGCCCAAAAAATGGGGCTACAGGTGGCAGTACGGGAAATAACTGAAGACCTCTCTATCTTTGGCCAGATATATTTTCAAGACTCTGAC
>JGI24503J29689_10026977_pt1 | contig 12211 bp, 9 predicted proteins | sample BioPla3RNA2_FD_29689 | JGI IMG/M metagenome (IMG submission 29689)
CAGGCATACAAATATTGCTATTGCGTAGAACATTCCCAGAACTACACGAAAACCACGTAATACCACTACAAAAACTACTTAAAGGCATAGCGCAGTATCGTGTGGCTGAAAAAGTATTCTTGTTCCCAAATGGTAGTCGTATTAAACTTGGTTACTGCGCAAGCGAAAGCGATGTATTACAATTTCAAGGTCAATCGTATGACGTAATCTTTATGGAAGAAGCGGGATTGTTTACACCGTTCCAATTTCAAACGTTGACTGAGTGTAACCGTCTTAGTGGCAACATCAAAGAGCCGTTTAATCCACGAATGTATTTTACAGCCAATCCGGGTGGACCATTACACGCAGAGTTGAAACGATTATTTGTCGATAGAGAATATAAACCAACCGAAAAAGCCGAAGATTATACATTTATTGAAGCGCGAGTATATGACAACGAATTTATTATGGAAAATGACCCCGACTATGTAAGAGCGTTAGAAAGACTGCCTGAGAAACGTCGTCGCATGATGTTAGAGGGCGATTGGAACGCAATCGAAGGACAATTTTTTGACGAATTTGATACAAGTATACACGTTATTAAGCCAAGACCAATCGGAAAAGATTGGCGTAAGTATGTCGTGTTTGACTATGGGCTAGATATGTTTGCGTGTTACTTTATAGCGCTAGACCAATTTGGCTATGCTTACGTTTATAAAGAGATTTACGAGAGCAATCTTATTGTAACTGAAGCAATAAAGAAACTGAACGACTATACAAACGAAAGGATATATGCTTATCTTGCACCACCTGATCTATGGAACAGACACAGTGACACTGGTCGTAGCACTGCCGATATATTTGCTGAAAACGGCATTTATTTAACCAAAGCAAACAATGACAGAATAAACGGTTGGCTTATGGTTAAAGAGTGGCTATCGATGACAAAAGATGAACATGGTAACGAGTTTCCAAAACTACGTATATTTGAAACTTGTCCCAACTTAATAAGGACATTGCAATTGCTTGTTTATGATCCAAAAGACCCTAACGACGCGCTTGCAACAAACCACGAACATTCGCACGCACCCGACGCTTTACGTTATTGGTGTATTAGTTGGAATTATCCGCCTTCTAGGGAAAGCAATATTTATAAACCAACCGAATTTGAAAAATTCTTTGGTATAAAACACGAAACGAAAGGAGGTTATGCAGAGTGGGAAAACGATTAAAAGCAATAGAAAAGCAACTTGAACGCCTAGAACACGAAGCAATATACGAAAGAGTGCTGGAACTTGAAACTGAAAACGTAAAACTAACACAAGAAACGAAAGAACTTAAAAAAGCACAAGAAGAAATGCTTAAAAGCCTTGCTAGAGCGAACGAAACTTTAAAAGCGTATAAAGATACAACTCAAACTCTTACGCACGATTTAGCGGACTTAAAACTAGCATTATCGGTATATCAAGGCATAGCAAACGAACTAAAAGAACTTAATCAAAAGCAGGCAAAGACAAATCAAATATTTAGCGAATGGCTATATGGCGCAAAAGGAGATGAATAAGTGTGGCGGATGAAACAACATACAAAGACGATAACATAACAAGTATGTGGAGGGACTACGAACGAGGCAAGCGCTTTTTAGAAAGCAAAGGCTTAACCACCGCAATCCCACGCTACGTTGCTTTTTATGAAGGCGACCAATGGGCAAAACCAACCGAAGCAACCAAAACAATGCCACGACCAGTGTTCAATTTCATTAAAATGATTGTCGACAACAAAGTGTCAAACATTGTTGGCAGTCCTGTAAAGTTGAACTTTATAGCCGAAAACAACAAAGTAGCAACACAAAAATTTACACGCTTTGCCCACTTTATACTTAAAGAGATGGGTATGGAAAACATTGACTATGAAGCGATACTCACTGACCGCAAAAAAGGCACATTCGTTAAACATTATTATTGGAGCGAAGAGGCGCATGGCAAAAAAGGCAAGTTTGAGGGAGGCTTAAGGTGTCAACTGATTGACCCTTTAAATGTATATGTAGCTGACCCAAACGAGAAAGACATACAAAAGCAAAAATGGATAATGATTGCAGTTCGTGAAGAAGTAAGTAAAGTTAAAAAAATGGCAGACAAGAAATACCACGATAAAATTTGTCCTGACGAACTTGAAAGCCCTTATGGAAACAAGCGAGAACTAGAAGACAGCGAACTTGTAACGGTGTTAACGAAATACTTTAAAAAAGATGGCGAAGTGTATTATGAGCGTTCAACTAAATTTACGCCTTTAAAAGACGAAGCAACACCAATTAATCCATATTTGGTGGCAAAGAAATTTAAAATCAAAGACGTTGACGGTAAAGGCACAAGCCAACCAGACGAAAAACTAGAACAAGACAAACAAGAAAATTATTACATGGCAACACGGTATCCTATTGAGATTTGCAGTTTAGACCCAAGCGACGACTGTATTTATGGTCTTAGCGAAATTAAGAACATGATAGTGGCACAAAAACTTGTCAATTTTAATCTTGCAATGGGAGCATTAAACTTGCAAGAACTTGGAGCGCCAAAAGTGCTTGTTAAACCAAACGCATTACAAGGGCAAACATTAACCAATCAACCTGGTCAAGTGGTTGTTGACTATACGCCGGGTAATCAGTGGGGAATACAAAACCTACAAGCAACACCGTTTACCGCACAAGCATTACAATTTGCACCAGCACTTATTGACTTAATAAGAACCGTATCAAATGCAACCGAAATAATTACGGGCGAAATGATAAGTAAAGACTTATCAGGTTATGCAATCGCACAATTACAAGCGCAAGCACAAAAGCCTATCGAAATGCAACGAAAGAGATTTTGGCAACACAAAGAACGAGAAGGTAAGATACTTGAAATGTTCTTTAAGTTATATTACGACAATAAACCGTTCACGTATAAAAATTCGCTTGAAGAAAAGATTGCAATGCGACAAGCAAATCCAATGCAAAACGTTCCTGAAACAACTGCTGATATTTTTAATGGCGAAGAGTTCCAAGACATCAATTTTAACATAATTGTCGAAGCGGGAGCAGGAACACAATACAGCGAAATTCAGGCTATGAACCTACTAGACAAATTGCTTGAAATGAAGTTAATAGATCTTGACTTCTATCGCCAAGAATATCCGCCAACCGCAATGCCGTTTAAAGAAGCATTAGGCGAATATATCTACTTCAAAGAACAAAAAGAAGTTGAACAATTACGACAACTTGTAGCAGAACAAGCGCAAATGATTGAACAATTAAAAGCAACAACTGAACAACAAGAAGCAGACATTCAAAACTTCGCAAGAGAATTAAGTAAGTCAAACAAGATTAATGCAAGTTTGCAACAAGAGTATTCAATCAAGTTACAACAATTAATGGGAGGACAAGCCCAACCACAACAACCTAAATAGCATTTTTCTTAAATTTATTCCTTTCCCGATGGGGGATAGTGGGATACCTCCTAACCATTTATCCCCCGCCTTTATACTGATGATAAAAACTGCGACACCTCTTGATAACGTGTACCAGCGCAGACACCTTCATTCTGGTACCGAGAATGAAGCCGTAAAATGGTAATTCACAACCGAATTACAGGCGGCATTAGCTCATCTACGTTCGTAGAAGGAGTTACTTTTCCCTCTCTAATGCGTTAGAGGGGATAGTCGGTATAGAGACTTAAAACCTATGCCATTGGTGTAAGGCTAGTGAGGTTAGAAAGGTTCCTAACACACTTCTTATAATTAAGAAGTACCTGAGATGGTGGAAGACCGCCCACCCACTAGCCACACCTTAAACTACGCAAGGCAAAAGCGCAAAAATGCCACTTACAAAAATTCGCAAGTGGATAGCGTAAAAATCACAGACTTCGCCAACCGATAGGCGTGTCAAGAAAGGACAGAACAATGGAATTAGAACAAAAACAAACGGTTGAAACGGTAGAAAACAAAAACGAAATCGAAATTAACGAAGATTTTAGCGATAATGATACACAGACACAACAAGAAGAACAGAAAGAACAAAAAGAACAATCTACCGAAGAAGTACCAAAAAAGCAAGACAAGAAAACAAATGCTGAGTACGCACAAAAGCGTAGAGAGCAAGAGCGTTTAGAACAAGAACGCAAAGCACTAGAACGGCAAGCAGAGTTGAGGGGAATACGCATAGCGCTTAAAGACACAAACCCTTACACTGACGAGCCGATGGAAACGGATGAAGATGTTGAGTTTTACTTGACACAAGTTGAAATGGAAAAGGAAGGGCTAGACCCGTTATCACTAAAGGATTACAAGACGTTCCAATTAAAGAACCGAGAAGCAACTAAGCAAACAAAACAGCGTGAAGAGTTTTTACGAAAAGACAGTGAGGAGTTTGTAAAAAAATATCCCTCCGTAAAAGTTGATGAGTTGTTTGCAGACACAAGATTTAAAAGATTTTCAAAAGGCAAACTGGGTAATGTGCCGCTTGCGGAAATTTATGAGGATTACCAAGAGTTTATTAGCGAGATTGATACTAAAGCACAAGAACTAGCGGAGAAACGCCTTGCTAAGACTATTGCAAGTCCGGGCGATTTAAAGCCAAGCGGAGCAGATACAAAGCAAGAAAGACTTTACACTTTTGAAGAATTAAAGAAAATGAGCCAAGCCGAAATTAGTAAAAATTGGGACTTGGTAAAAAAATCACAAGAAGCATTAATTAAGCAGAAAAAATGAAGAAAGGAAGATTAAACAATGGCATACGATACATTTATTCCAACAATATGGAATGAAGCATTAAACAGAGAACTTAAACCAAAATACAAACTAGCACAACACACAAACAGAGAATATGAGGGCGACGTAAAACAAGCAGGCGATAGCGTTCGCATCTTAAACGTTGGTAGACCTACAATTTATTCAACCACAACAGATAGTAAAGAAACGTTCCACACAAATATTAATGGGCCAGAAATGATTGACAACTCCAGCATTACGTTACAAGTTAAGCAAATTCGCTATTTCAACTATTATGTAGGCGACATTGACAAATGGCAAATGCTTAATGATGGTAAAGTAATGGCTGCATATCGTGCAGAAACAACTGACGCATTAGCAAACGAAGTTGACGTTTACTTAGGACAAACAATTTTCGTAGGAGCAGACGTTCCTGTGATTACAAACGCTTTTTCAAACGCTACTTATGGCTACATTAAAGTAACTGCTGGTGATAGCGACAGTACACCCGCACCGGGCGATGCACAAAACGTTCTTGAATTACTTGACGAAGTTGTATTAAAAGCAAGACAAAACAACATTCCAGACAGCACACCATTATATGTAGACTGCACACCAAAATTCTTCGGCTTAGTGCGTAGAGCATTAGCAAAATTTTTAACAGACAATGTTAAAATAGTTGAAGGTAGAGAATACGTAGAATACAACAACCTACGCATTTCTTGGAGCAACAACGTTAAGACGGTTGCGGCGGTTGATGGTGTAAACGCTTATTATGAATATGTAACTGTACGCACAGACAGAGCAGTAGCATACGTTCACCCATTAACACATAGCGAACCATATCGCCCTGAAGGCGGCTTTTCAGACGCCATCAAAGGTTATATCGTATTTGATGCAATGGTAACAAGACCAAAAGAAATCTTCAACATTAAGGTTACTTATTAGTAGCCCGTGTTGAAAGAAAGGAGAAAGGTAACAAACTATGGCAGCAGCAGAAATTAAACCAATTAAATTAACAAGTTTTAACACGTTCATAAAAGAAACAGATGCTACCGATTTTGCAGCAATCGACGGAACAGACGGAGCATATTTTGTAATGGCAAAAGGTGGCGATAAATATGTTATCGGCATTAAAAACGCCGTTTCATCAGAGGCGTCCAAAACCATTACAATCAAAGCGGGCAACGGCTTACAAGGCACAAATGACATTTCGTTAACGCTAGCAAAAGATGAAATTGCATGGGTAGTGTTAGATAGCGGCAAATTTAAAAACGTATATGGTGAAGATAAAGGCAAAGTAATTTTAACAGGAACTGACGCAAACTTACTAGTTAAAGTAATTGAATTGCCATAAGCGACACGCCGATAGAAAGCAGGTGAAATAATGGCAAGAACAGAATTAAACGTAATTCAATTTACAAAATACAACCAAGCAATATACCCACACGACTATTATATTGAAGTAGAAAGCGGAACCGCAGGAAAATTAACAGTTGTAGAAAAAAATGCGGGTTCAAACCAAATAAACTATAATGACGACGCATTGATCGGTATAGACGGTTTACCGTTATTTAGCGAATATGAAGCAGGACATTATGTATTAAAGGTTGAAGGATTTTTAAAAGAGCCAGACGCAACAACCAAACAATTTGAGTTTAAAATGGAAAAGCCCGACGATAAGTATGTATTAGTTGTCGAAAACACCGCAACTGTGCCGACTTATCACGTTGAAACGGCAAGTGACGACGATGATGCAATTAAAGTGGTCGCGAGCGATGCTGATGAAGATAATGACGAAATTGATTATGATGACGTAATTAAAGCAGACGGAACACGAATGTATGACTCAAATCCATTAACTGACACATACGTTAAAGAAGTAAGTGGGGATAAACAAATTACAATACTTAAAGGCAACTCAATACAAGGAATATTAGACCAAACATACGATTTACGACATGGTGGCACATATTACATTAGACTAGAAAGCGGTCGCTTTAAAAATACATACGGCGAAGACAAAGGCAAAGTGGTATTAGAAACAACTGACACGCTAGTAAAAGCGGCAGTATTATGTTTTAAATAACCGACACGAAAGGCAAGGCAGTGATAACAAATTGTCTTGCCTATTTTTTAAATTAAATCAGAACAGGAGAACGAGAAATGACACTAGGCGAATTAAAATTAGAGTGTTTAAAAGTAATGTTTGATATAGAATACGATATTACGCCCGAAGAAATGACTGCCAATGATGAATATGCAACACGACTTACAAATATCATGGGCAGTATTAATCGAGCATTAGCACGAATTGACGCAGTAAACAAACTAGCAATTAAGCCAAACGTTACCCACGAATATGAGCCAGACATTGAAATGTGGTTGCTAAAAAGATTGCCAAATAACTTAAGCGATGATACCGACTTAAAAGAAGAACACGGGCTTAGCAATTACATACTAGAAATAGTGCCTTACTTTGTCAAAGCAGACTTATACGAAGAAGATGACAAAAACATGGCAATAAAAGCATTTAGCGTGTTTGAAGGCTTTTTAAATGACTTACCAACACCGCCAAAGAATGACCAAATACGCAAAAGCAAGCCTAACACCGAAGAAGTGCCGCCGATTATCAACAAACATTATAATATTTATAAGTGGGATGATTAATAATGGCAAGAGTAAATTTAAACTTTGTAGCAGACAACGACACAGACAAAGCAATAACATTTAAAAACTTCATGGGCGTTGACTTCACGAACACAAAAATGAACGTAGCGCCAAACCGAGCAACAAATATGAAAAATTACATCTACGAAAACGGTGTTAATCGTAAGCGACCAAGTTGGAACGAAGTTGCAAAAGGAAGCGGCAAAGTCAATGGTGTATGGCAATATATAGCACCAAATAAAGAAGAACATATCATAGCACACATAGGTACAAAATTATATCGTGTATTTAAAAGAGACGAAACAACAAGTGGTTTTGATATAAATAGCGTATATACACATTTAGAAGAGTTGACTTTACCAATAGGAGTAACACTTACCGATGAAATAAGTTATGGCGTAACAAATGATGAAAAATTGTTTTTATTATGTGGTGCTTATCTTGTGTATGACGGAACAACAATTAAGTTAGTTACCGAAAACGCTTATATACCAACAACAGCGATTGGTATAAGCAAACAAGGAAGCACGCTTTACGAAAACAAATATATACCTTTTGAAAAACCAAACAAATTAAGCCCTAAACGCAAAAACAGATTATTTGGTGAAACATATGAAGAAGTAAAACAAGGCGATGTTTTAGGCCAAGATACACATAAAACAATTATAATTGACACAAAAGCAACAATGACTTCGCTTGAAACAAACGGCATTTCTTCACCATTATTAAAAGTTGAAGGAACATACGACGGAACTTATACTTTCACTTACTATGTTATAAGCACTCCAACAGAAATTAAATATCGATGGGAAGAAACGGGTCAAACTCCTTATGAACAAGTATTATGGACTTCGAGTGGTGGCTGGACAACAAACAAAATTTTAGTAAGAGGAACAGTATCAAGTGTTAAAAGACTTTCTAACCAAATTTTATTTTATTATGGCGTAGAAAACGAATATAAACTAGACGGTGTAGCAGATTTTGACGACGGAACAATAAAAGTCGAAATCAATTATGTAACTTACAATTTGGTAGACAACAATTATGTGCCTGTTACAAAGACAATAGAACTCAATTCAAGTGTTGTAACTAATTATTTTTCATTAAAAGATGAACGCAACATTGAATTTGGTAGGGCGTATTTTAGAGTAGACGCAACATATTTAGTGTTGTTTGACCCGTTTGAATCACCAGACAAAGCAAAAGAAAACATAATTGTAACATATAAAAACTTTAACCAAGAAAACATAAACGACATAAACAAATGCACATTTGGAACACTATTTAACGCACAAGGTGGGCAATTCTTGTTTTTAAGTGGCAATCCTGACAAACCAAATTATGATTGGCACAGTGATTATTCGTTAGAAACTGCCATAAAAACAATGAGTGATTTTACATATTTTCCTGAAACGAGTTATACAGCAATAGGAAGTCACAACGAAAAGAACATAGGCTACACAATACTTGGTGATGGGAGTATGGCAATTCATAAGGAAGCAACAACAAAGAAAGACATATTATACATACGCACTTCCTATTTAGGTAATGCATTAGGTCCTCTTGGAGAACCCGTAACGGACATTTATGGAAATGCAATGAAAGAAGTATTTTTTACAATAAATCAGTCGGCTGTTGGCGAAGGCATGATAGCCCGAAACACAAGCGATAATTTGCTAGGCGATAATTTGTTTTTATCAAGAAACGGAGTATTTGGACTTGCATTATCGCAAAACATTACTTCAAGCGAAAGATACGCATTAGATAGAAGTTGGCTAATTAACGGTAAACTAACGCAAGAAGAAAACTTAAAAAACGCAACTGCAATCGCATTTGATAATCGCTATTATTTGGCAGTAAACGGCAACTGCTATGTGGCGGACGCAAGATTTAAAAACTATATCTCAACTGATATGCCAGACACCTTCTCATATGAGTGGTGGTTTTGGGATAATATTCCCGCAAGGTTATTCTTTGTAATAAATAACGAATTATACTTCGGTACAGAACAAGGACAAATATGTAAATTTGTGTTTGACAGAACCGACTTAAACGACAAGACATACGTAGCAGTTGATAGTATTACATACAACGATGGCGTGTTTACAATACCAGAAGCATATGACGAATTGATCGAACAACTTAAAGATGGTGATGGCATACGCATTAAAGAATTAGTACTTGAAGGCGAAAACGAAGTTGAGTATGATTTACAATACACTCTGTTTGAAAACCAAGAAGAAGTAAATACAATGGACTTTGAAGTACCGATTGCGAAAATTAATGAAAGTGGCGACTTTGTACTGGTAAATCACATTACAAGTGATGGGACAGTTGTGCCATATGATATTAAAACACGTGAAGGACATAGTGGCTTTGTAGCTTACTTTATTTTAAAAAATAAAGTTGTATCGTTCTTTACACTACCAATCACCAATTTTGGCACAAGTTTGTTTACAAAAAAAATAACAGGCATAAGTATTACGCCTGAAAAGATTACTAACAGTATTGCTAATATATTTATACGCACACGCAACTTTAAAGAAAAAGAGGTTGACGTGTCTAATGCCGGCTTGTTTAATTTTGCTGATATTGACTTTGCAAACTTCACGTTTGATACAGACGACTTTTACACTTCAATTAACAAAAAACTAAATATCAAATGCAACTATGCCGAAGTAACATTTGCAAGCACAAATGATCGAGATAGCATATTGCATGAGATTGTATTAACTTATAAAATCACGAACAAAAACAGAGGGGTGAGATAACATGGCGATAAATAAAACGACCACAGAAACAAAAAACAAAATTAAAGCCAACTCCGTCATAGCGTTACCAAATAGACCGCAAATACCAGCCGAACAATTAAAACAAGCCTTCGTTAAGCCGATTGTCGACACTTCCAACTCAATGATACAAGAGCTTGACAGAATCGTTGAAGAAACAAACGCAGAATTAGAACAAGTGCAAGTTAACATAACCAACGCAATCGGCGAACACAACACCAACACCGAAGCAACGCATTTAGACATTAGGCAAGAAATAGCAGACCTAGATAATGATTTGCAAGGACAAATAGATGTTATTGACGACACATTGCAGAACCACGAAAGCCGAATTGGTGAATTAGAACAGTTTGCAGAAAATTTAGAAACAAATATTACAGAAGAAATCGAAGGCGCAGTATCAACACACAACACAAACGAATTAGCACACCCATTTTTAATAGGCAAGATTGATGAAGCAAGAGCGATAGCAGAGGGAAAAGTCAGTGCGATGTCTTTTGAAACAAAAGCAGATTTAGACGCTTGGCTAGAAATATCAGAAAATGTAGAAACATTACTAGTAGGAACAAACTTTTACATAGAAGATTTAGCGTCACCAGACTATTGGTGGAATGGCACAACCCTTGTAGAACTTTCAACTGAAAAAATAGACTTAACCGACTATGTGAAAAGTGAAGACTTGGCAACGGTAGCATTAACAGGTTCTTATAATGACTTAACTGATAAACCTACTATTCCAACCGTTCCTACCATTTCGACAAACATTACAACTGATGAAACAAGTGATACAAAAACTGTCTCACCAAAAGCAGTTAAGACTTATGTAGATAACGCTATATCAAACGCATTAGACAATCTGTTAGGGGGTGAATATTAATGGCAGAAGAACCAAGTTATCCAACTAATGTCGTCGTTTTCAAAAGCGATAGTCCTAGAACAATTACACCGAATTTTACGCAAAGTGGAGTAACATTACAATACTCAATTGATAACGGTTCAACTTGGACTAATATTTCAAGCGATGTAACAACTGCTAGTAGTGATGAAATATGGTTTAGAGGTCGTGCAACGGGTGCAAAAAGTTTATATACTTCAAACTCTAACTCAAATGCATGGGTATTTAGTGGTAATGCATCAAATAAATTACACGTTTATGGTGATTTAAGATATTTATTATGCAATAACCTGGGCGATAACACTATCACATTTAATATTGCTAGTTATTGTTTCTCTTATATGTTCAATGGTTGCACATCATTAACAACCGCACCAAGTCTACCTGCTACAACACTAGCCAATAATTGTTATGACTCTATGTTCAGAAATTGCACAAGTTTAACCACAGCACCGAGTTTACCTGCTACTACATTAGCAGATTATTGTTACTATATGATGTTCAGAAATTGCACAAGTTTAACCACAGCACCGAGTTTACCTGCTACTACATTAGCAGATTATTGTTACACTTCTATGTTCAGAGGTTGCACAGCATTCAGAGTTTCAACAACAAAAACGGGAAGTTATCAACATGCTTGGCGAATTCCTACGAGTGGAGAAGGAACGACAGCATCAAATTGGAATACCTATATGTTACTTGACACAGGTGGAACATTTACAGGTAATCCAACCATAAACACAACATACTATGTCGAAAATCCGCCTGTATTTGGTGGATTTAATATCACCTTTGAAGAAAACGGTGGTACATCAGTAACTGATTTGTCAGAGCAAACAGCATTACCTGACCCATTACCAACTACAACTAGAGCAGGTTATACATTCGTAGCATGGTATTACGAAAGCAACTTCCAAACAAGAGCAAAAGCAGGCGACACAATAGAAAGCAATGTAACTCTATATGCAAAATGGCATAATTTAGGAAGTCTATTTACTGAAATAGCAGACGCTATTAGAAGTAAAGACGGAACGAGTGAGAACATACGAGATGTAGATTTTGGGGAGAGAGTAAAGCAAATACAAGGTGCAAAAGAAGAAGAAACAAAAACTGTTACTCCTAACTTTTCAAG
>JGI24503J29689_10048425_pt1 | contig 12103 bp, 9 predicted proteins | sample BioPla3RNA2_FD_29689 | JGI IMG/M metagenome (IMG submission 29689)
GACGGGCTTGTCATTATTCCGAATTGCGACAAAACCGTGCCCGCCGCAATGATGGCCGCTGCCAAGCTGAATATTCCGACTGTCATCATCAGCGGCGGACCGATGCTCGCCGGGCGTTCCGCCCAAGGCGACAAGCTCGACCTCATCTCTTCTTTTGAAGCTGTCGGCGCAAGAGGCAATAACACCCTGTCTGAAGAAGCATTCACCGACATAGAACAAAACGCCTGCCCGACTTGTGGCTCCTGTGCCGGCATGTTCACGGCAAACTCCATGAACTGCATGGCTGAAGCGCTCGGACTGGCACCGGAAGGAAACGGCACTGTACCGGCGGTGTACGCCGAACGCAAAACCATGGCGAAACAAGCCGGCCGTCTGGTGATGAATCTGGTGGAAAAAGACATCCGGCCGCTGGATATTCTCACGGAAGAAGCCTTCGAAAACGCCCTTGCCGTCGACATGGCTCTCGGCTGTTCCACCAATACCGTTTTGCATCTGAAGGCCATTGCCACAGAAGCCGGCGTGGATCTTTCGCTGGAAAAAATGGAAGCCGTCAGTCAGAAAACCCCGCATCTGGTAAAAATGGCCCCGTCCGGTCCGCATCATATGGAAGATCTCCTGCAGGCCGGCGGAATCTACGGCGTCATGGACGAGCTCACCAAAAAACAATTGATCCATACCGATGCGCAAACCGTCTACGACGAACCGATCGGTGTGCGTATACAGGGAAAATTCCGTGGCGGTATCGTACGGCCGGTAGAGAATCCGCTGTCAGAAACCGGCGGGATCAAAGTCCTGTTCGGCAATATCGCCCCGCAGGGTGCCGTTGTGAAAGTAGCCGGTGTTTTGCCGGAAATGCTCGTAAAAACGCTGCGCGCCCGCGTGTTTGACAACGAGGACGCAGCCTTTTCCGCCATTATGGGCAATGAGATCCAATTAGGCGATGCCATTATCGTCCGCTACGAAGGTCCCAAAGGCGGGCCGGGCATGAAAGAAATGCTTTCGCCCACCGCAGCGCTAAACGGCATGGGACTGGATTCCGGCGTGGCCCTGATCACCGACGGCCGCTTCTCCGGCGGATCGCGGGGAGCAGCTATCGGCCATGTGTCGCCGGAAGCGGCCGAGGGCGGGCCCATCGGCTTATTGCAGGACGGCGACACGATCCGTGTCGATATGATCCAAGGAACGCTGGATGCCGACCTCACAGAGGCCGAATGGGAAGCGCGCAGAAAAGACTTTGTCCCGCAGCTGCGCCCGGTAGACGGGTATCTTGCCCGTTATCGCGAACACGTCAGCTCGGCTGATACCGGCGCCTGTTACAGAAAGGGGGAGAGGGCATGACCGGAGCGGAATTTGTGCTCGAATGCCTGAAAAAAGAAGCGGTAGACACGCTCTTTGCCTATCCGGGCGGAGCGGTCATCCCCTTGTTTGACGCTATGTACAAAGACGGGAGTTTTCGCGTCGTACGCCCCAGCCACGAACAGGGCGGCTCGCATGCGGCCGACGGATACGCGCGCAAATCGGGCCGTCCGGGCGTCTGTATCGCAACCTCGGGACCCGGTGTAACCAATACCGTCACCGGCGTTGCCACCGCATATCTGGATTCGGTACCGCTCGTTTTGATCACCGGGCAGGTGGGTTTTCCTTTGATGTATAAAAACTCCTTTCAGGAAGTCGACACCATCGGCCTGATGATGCCCATCACCAAACACAGCCGCCTGGTCACCAAACCCGAACACATTGCCGATGCCATAGCGGAAGCCTTTCAGATTGCCTGCAGCGGCAGAAAAGGGCCCGTCGTCGTCGACATAACCAAAGACGCGCTCATGGCAGAAGTGACAGACGAAAGCTATACAAAAAGAGAAATCCTGCCTGACACCCGGCACACACAATATACAGAAGAAATCCGCGAAGCCTGCCGGCTCATTAGGGAAGCCAAACGGCCCGTTCTGTACGCAGGCGGCGGCGTGATCAATGCAGGGGCGGCACAGGAACTCACCCGACTGGCTGAACAATGCAATATCCCCGTCGTCAATTCGATTATGGGACTCGGCAGTTTCGACCGAATGCATCCTTTGTCCCGCGGGGTTGTCGGCATGCACGGGCAGAAAGAAACCAATCTGCTCGTCTATCACTCCGATGTTATCGTCGGCGTGGGGGTTCGCTTTTCCGACCGCGCCATCGGCAATCGAACCGGCTTCACCCGGGACGCAAAAATCATTCATATCGATACCGACCCTTCAGAATTTGATAAAAACGTCGACACACATGTGCGGATCGCAGGCGATATGAAAGAGATCCTGCGCGCCATGCAAAATGAACTCACAGATGTCAAAAAAGAAGACACGCCCGCACCCCAAGACCCCGATGCGGACTTTGCCCCGCGCCGGGTTCTCGAAAAACTGCAGGCAGCCCTTCCGGCGGACACCACCGTTGTAACCGATGTCGGCCAGCATCAGATGTGGACCATGATGTACTGGAAACCGCGCACGCCCCGCACCTTTTTGACCAGCGGCGGTCTGGGTACCATGGGCTTCGGCATGGGGGCGGCCATCGGCGCAAAAGTCGCCCGACCTGAAAGCCCCGTGGTTCTTATCACCGGTGACGGGAGCTTTCGCATGAATCATACAGAACTCCTCACCGCCGTCAAGTATCAGATCCCCTTGCTCGTTGTCATCTTTAACAACCACTCGCTGGGCATGGTACGCCAGTGGCAGGGCCTGTTCAACGAAGAACGCTACGCAGAAACCGACGTCTACGACCCGCTGAACACCGAGCTCCTCTGCAAAGCCTACGGCGCAGAGTTCATGGGCGCATTCCGTGATCCCGACGAGCTGGATGCTATTCTTGCCGAGGAACCGCGGACAAGCGGCGTGCGTGTGCTCGAATATATACTCGACCACGACCACGGCGTATATCCCATGGTAGCCTCCGGCGCCGCCATCAATGTCATGTTTGAAAGAAAATAAGCGCCCGGGTGCGCCCGGTGGATGGGCAGAAAAGAGATACGGGTAGGAAAGCGTACGGTGTTTTGAAAACCGGTCACGTAGCTTGGCGGACGTTTGGCGCAGGCCGGGCAATCGCTTCTTAGCCAATCGCACAGAAATACACTGTGCTCTTGGAGAAGCTTTGCATGAGTCTTGCATTGCGTTTTGAAAAGCATCAAAACGCGCAAGGCTTGCAACAGGGTCGGCCACTACGGGTGAATGATAGTGGGTTCCGGTCCGTTCGGCGATCTACAAATCGCCGCTACGAATATCAATCCTTCCGCTTCACACGCGGGGCACGCCGCGTATTTCATAACGAGTGTGAGCGGAGCGACACACGAAGTTATTTCATTGCGCCGCAGGCGCCCGCGTCCGCTGTTGCGTTAAAGTATTTTACATTTCGGCTTTACAATTCACAATGGGGTGTGGTAGTATAGATCTATCAAAAAACGAGGTAGAGAAAATGAGACAATTTTTCGCACAATTCTATTTTGGCTATTACTTTACGAACGAAAAACGTAAAGCTATTTTGGGTTGTGCAAGGGAAATCTCTCTAAAGTAAACGGATTTAGGACTACGAGACCAACATGCCCCCAAAACAGGGGCATGTTTTTTTATGAGGAGGATAAAATGATTGTAAAACTGAAACCGGGTTCGGACCAAAAGCAAATACAGCATTTGATGCGCTGGATCAAGGAGCAGGGCCTGGAAATTGAATATTCCGAAGGGAGTACCTATACCATATTGGGGCTGATCGGTGACACGGCCACGATCGATGCCAATCTGATCCAGGCGATGGAGATCGTCGAGTCGGTGGTGCGCATACAGGATCCGTTCAAGAAGGTGAACCGGATGTTTCATCCGGCGGACACAGTGATCGAACTGCCCGGCGGAGCAAAAATCGGTGGCGGGCATTTTGCCGTGATGGCCGGGCCGTGTTCGGTGGAGTCGGAAGAGCAGATTATTGCCGTGGCAAAAAGTGTGAAGGCGGCGGGGGCTACGATTCTCCGCGGCGGTGCGTTCAAACCGCGTACCTCGCCTTATGCTTTTCAGGGCATGGGAGCCGACGGAATCGAACTGCTCCTGAAGGCGAAAGAAGCAACAGGGCTTCCTATCGTATCGGAAATTATGGATATATCCCAGCTGCCGTATTTTGAAGATATCGACATTTTGCAGGTTGGCGCGCGCAATATGCAAAACTTCACGCTGTTGAAAGAAGTGGGCCGACTGAACAAGCCCGTATTGCTCAAGCGCGGTTTGTCTGCGACGTATCAGGAGCTTTTGATGTCGGCGGAGTATATTATGGCAAACGGCAATAGCCGGGTCATTTTATGCGAGCGGGGGATCCGCACTTTTGAAACCGGTACGCGCAATACGCTGGATATTACGGCGATTCCGTATCTGAAGGAAAAGACGCATCTGCCGGTGGTGGTGGACCCCAGTCATGCGGCAGGGATGCATCGCATGGTGAAGCCTTTGTCGTTGGCATCGGTGGCGGCGGGCTGCGACGGCCTTTTGATCGAGGTGCACAATGATCCCGAACATGCGCTGTGCGACGGCCCGCAATCCTTAAAGCCCGGTTCGTTTGACGAACTGGCCGGCCAATTGTTCAAATTGCGTGCTCTGATGGAAACTGTGGCATGAAGATCGGCATTGTGGGGCTGGGACTGATCGGGGGTTCTTTTGCCCAAGCGACCAGCCGGCGCACGCATCATGAAGTATACGGCTTTGACACCCATGCGCCGAGTCTGGAGCGGGCTTTGGGAGAAAAGGCCATTCAGCATCGGTTGACAGAGGAGAATGTGGGGCAGATGGATCTGTTGCTGCTGGCGGTGGTGCCGCATCTGGCGGTGGCCTATGTGGAGAAGCACGCGGCACAGATTCGCGGTATGGTGATGGATCTGTGCGGGATCAAGCGCGCGGTGTCCCGGCATATCCGTCCGTTGGCAGAAAAACACGGCTTTTTGTATATCGGCGGGCATCCCATGGCGGGCCGGGAAAACGGCGGCTACGCGAACGCCAGTCCGCAAATGTTTGACGGTGCGTCGATGATTCTTGTGCCGCATACGGAAATCCCGGAATCCATTAATGCGTATCTGCGTGCGCTGGGTTTTGCAAACAGGAAAATTTCCACCGACGAAACGCATGACCGCATGATCGCGTTTACTTCCCAGATGGCGCATGTCGTTTCCAATAATTACTGCAAGTCGGAAGTCGGCGCGGACCATCACGGGTATTCTGCCGATTCCCTGCGCGATTTAACGCGCGTGGCGGGGCTGAATGCGCAGATGTGGAGCGAGTTGTTTATCGGGAACAAAGACTTTCTGCTTTTGGAACTGGATCGTCTGATGCAGGATATCGGGCGCATGCGCGATGCGATCGAGCAGGAAAAAACCGAGGAACTGGAACAGATGCTGGAAGAAGGGTCGGCGGCAAAATACCGGCTGTTTCCAAGGGGGGTCGCATGCGACGAATATCCGTCTTAACAAAACCGGCCTATTGTGTGGAAATACAAAGAGGGCTTTTGAACCATTTAAAGGAAGCGGCATTGCCGTATAAAAACCGGACTGTCTTCTTGCTGACCGACTGGCATGTCTGGCCGATATATGGTGCGTTTGTTGAGGAGGCCTTTGGCGATGCGCTGGTGCAGACTTATGTGTGTCCTGCGGGGGAGACGGCCAAGTCGGTCGCATCCTTTGGCGGGGTGATGGAAGCCATGGCCGAAGCCGGCTTGCACAGGGACGCTCTGCTTTTGACCTTAGGCGGCGGTGTGGTGGGGGATCTTGGCGGTTTTTGTGCCGCCAGTTTTCTCCGGGGGATCGACTTTCTGCAGATTCCCACAAGCCTTTTGGCTGCGGTGGATGCATCGGTAGGCGGGAAAACCGCCATCAATCTGCATGCCGGGAAGAATCTCTGCGGCGCGTTTCATCAGCCGGTGGCGGTATGGATCGACCCCGATGTGTTTGCCACTCTGCCGGAGGAAAAACGGCTGGACGGTGTGGCGGAAATGCTGAAAACGGGCGCGATTTTCGATGTGGCGCTTTTTAACCGGATGGCAGAGGGCCTGCGTCCGAATGATGCCGATCTGGAAGAGCTGCTCAGCCGGTGCATACAGTACAAGGCGGATGTGGTGGCCAAAGACGAAAAAGACCGGGGAGAACGGCAGCTGCTGAACTTCGGGCATACATTCGGCCATGCGGTGGAAGCGCGCTCGGGCTTTTCTTTGTCCCACGGGCATGCGGTTGCTATCGGAATGGCTATGATGGCAAGAGCCTGCGCAGAAAAAGGCATCTGCCCGGCAGAAACCAAAGACCGGATCGAACGCGCATTGCAACAAAACGGTTTGCCGATCCGAACCGAGTACGCTGCACAGGAGTTGCTGCCTTTTGTGACGCGCGACAAAAAGATAAAAAAACGAGAGCGTGCAGCTGGTTGTCATGGAAGAACCCGGCAAAGCGCGTCTGCAACCCACTCCTTTGACGGAGGTGGAATCATGGCTGGAGGCAGGGCAATGATCGCTGTACAAACAAAACAAGTCACAGGCGAGATAAGGGCGATTCCGTCCAAGTCCTATGCGCATCGCGCGCTGATCTGTGCGGCCTTGGCCGACGGGCCTTCCACCGTCCGGCTGGCGCGCAGTTCGGTGGATATTGACACGACGGCCCAAACCCTTCGGCAGTTGGGTGCAGATATTCAAAAAGATGCAACGGGTTTTCAGATTCTTCCCGTCCGGCACACAGACGATACGCCTCTGCTTGACTGTGCGGAAAGCGGCTCTACACTGCGCTTTTTGCTGCCGGTTGCCATGGCTCTGAAAGACCGTGCCCGTTTTACCGGTCGCGGCCGGCTGCCTGCGCGTCCGCTGTCTCCCTTATTGGAGGAAATGGAGAAGAAAGGGTGCGTGTTTTCCGGAAAAAAACTGCCGCTGACGGTGACCGGCCGGCTTGCAAAGGGTTCTTTTTTATTGCCGGGTGATATCAGCTCCCAGTATATCAGCGGTCTTTTGCTGGCCGCTCCTCTCTTGGGCGAAACGGAAGTCCGGCTTACATCCGGGCTCGAATCGGCCGGGTATGTTTTGATCACAACGGAAGTCATGCAGGACTTCGGGGTAAAAACCGTCCGCACGGAACACGGCTATACGGTACCGGGCGGACAGCACTACCGGGCACGGGATTATGCAGTGGAGGGCGACTGGTCCAATGCGGCGTTTTTCCTGGTGGCGGGGGCATTGGGAGGCGCTATTCGTCTGCGCGGGCTGAAAGCCGATTCCGTACAGGGCGACCGCGCCATACTGGATGTGCTGCGCGCCTATGGCGCCCGGGTGGACACCGAAGACGGTATTCTCGTGCAGAGGGACGCGGCACGGCCAATCCGTGTCGACCTGCGGCAAATGCCAGACGCCCTTCCGATACTTTCAGTGCTGGCGGCTTCTGCCCGGGGTGAGTCCGTCTTTTACGGCGGCGCGCGTCTGCGCCTGAAAGAAAGCGACCGCCTGTACACGAGTGCACAGATGATCCGGAATTTAGGGGGCGATGCCGAAGAAACCGAGGACGGCCTCCTTGTGCGCGGCACAGGAAAGCTCACAGGCGGCACCACGTCCTCCTTTGGCGATCACAGGCTGGCTATGGCGTCGGCCATTGCCTCGCTATTGTGTGACGAACCCGTACGCATCGAAGAACCTGAGGCGGTCAACAAATCGTATCCTGCTTTCTTTTCCGACTTTCAGCAATTGGGAGGCCATTATGTTTAGTACCTTTGGACAAAATATTCGGATCACCGTATTCGGAGAATCACACGGGACGGGGATCGGTGTTGTGATGGACGGCTTTCCGGCCGGCGAAGCGGTTTCTATGGAGGAGCTGAATCGTTTTATGGCCCGGCGCGCGCCGGGGCAACGTGGCACTACACCCCGCAAGGAAAAAGACACACCCGAAGTGCTCTCCGGGCTGCAAAACGATACGACAACCGGTTCTGCCCTTGCAATGATCATCCGCAACAAAGACCACCGCTCCGATGACTATATAACGGATATTCCCCGGCCGTCGCATGCCGATCTGAACGCGCATCTGAAGTTCGGCGGCCATATGGACATGCGGGGCGGAGGGCCTTTCTCCGGCCGGATTACCGCCCCTTTGTGTCTGGCCGGCGGGGTGGCCAAACAGATTCTGGCAAGAAGAGGGATTGCGGTCGGGGCGCATCTGGCGGCTATCGGGGCCATCGAAGACGCCCGCTGGGATCCGGTGCTTGTTCGCCGAGAAGAACTGGAACAAATCGGCCGGCAGGGCTTTCCTGCGATCGACCCTGCCAAAGCGGACGCCATGCTGGATTATCTGGACCGCGTTAAAGACGAGGAGGATTCTGTGGGCGGACGCATCGGCTGCATGGCGACAGGGGTCCCTGCAGGACTTGGCGAACCCAATTATCTGAGTGTGGAAAGCCATTTGTCGCATCTTTTGTTTTCTGTGCCGGGGGTGCGGGGCGTGCAATTCGGCACGGGCTTTGCCGCTGCCAAAATGCGCGGATCCGAACACAATGACCCCATACGCCTGGAAGACGGACGCTTTTATACCCAGACGAATCACGCCGGCGGGATTGTGGGCGGCATCACAAACGGTATGCCGCTTGTGGTGGAAGTTGCCATGAAACCGGCTGCCAGCATCGGACAAAAACAACGTTCCGTTTCTTTGTCCCAAAACAGGGAAACGGATTTGCGAATCGAAGGGCGGCACGATCCGTCCATCGCGGTACGGGCCGTACCCGTGATCGAGGCCTGCATGGCCATCACACTGCTTGACTTTATGGAGGGAAAGAATGGAATTACAGGACATCAGAAATAAGATTGACCGGGTAGACGACGAGATTTTCACGCTGTTCGCAGAACGCATGGCCTTAGCCCGCGAAGTGGCCAAAGAAAAGAAAAAAGAGGGCACCGGCATACGAAACCGCATGCGTGAACGCGAAATCCTGCAGCGTCAGGCAAAGAAAGATCCGCAACTGGCCACCTATACCCGCATGCTGTACAATACGCTGTTTTCGGTGTCAAAGAGTCTGCAGTGGTCAGAAACCAACGGCAAGGGCGATATCCGGGAGAAGATCCGGTTTCTGGACGGCCCCTTCCCGCGCGAAGGCGTTATCGCCGTACAGGGAACCGAAGGCTCCTATTCGCAGCAGGCAGCCGAGCGCATGTTCCCCATGGGGGAAGTGATGTTTTTCCGCACCTTTGCCGATGTGTTTCAGGCGGTCAAACAGGGTTTGTGCGACTTTGGCGTCGTTCCGATCGAAAACAGCTCCAACGGTTCGGTGAAAGAAGTGTTTGAAGTTCTCTCCCATTACGACTTTTCCGTTGTGCGCGAAACGAAGCTCTTTATCGACCACCGTCTTTTGGTGAAACCCGGTGTGAAGCTGGAAGAAATCCGCGAGATCTTCTCCCAAAGACAGGCCCTCGGCCAATGCAGCGACTTTTTGCTTAAGCACCCGGAGATTCGCGCGGAAGAATATATGGACACCGCAATGGCGGCGGCTTTTGTGGCCAATTCCGAGCGCAGGGACGTAGCCAGTCTCTCGTCCAAATACTGTGCCGAGCTCTACGGATTGGAAGCCTTGCCGGTGAAAATCCAGAACAGCGAAAACAACTACACCCGTTTTCTCTGCATTACAAAAGATGTCGAAGTGTATCCCGGTTCCAACAAGATTTCCCTGATGGTATCCGCGCCGCACGAACCCGGCGGATTGTATCATATTTTGGCACGCTTTGCGGCCTTGGGCCTCAATATTACAAAGCTCGAGTCGCGTTCTATCTCCGGACAGGACTTTGAATTCAATTTCTATTTCGACTTTGAAGGCTCGCTGGAAATGCCCGAAGTGCGGTGGCTCATGCAGGATCTGCGCGATAATTCCGAGCGCTTCCAATTCCTTGGCAATTATCAGACGGTATGATCTACGGTCTGCTGGGCAGGCGCCTGGGGCACAGCCACTCGCCTGCCATACACCGCATGCTGGGCAATCCCTCTTATGAGCTCTTTGAACGGGAAGAAGACGAATTGGCCGCCCTGTTTGCCAGAGAAGACATCGGGGGCTTGAATATCACAATCCCCTACAAAAAAACCGTGCTTCCCTATTTAACAGAGATGACAGACAAAGCCCGCCGTATCGGCTGCGTGAACACCGTCGTGTTTCATGCAGACGGAAGCCGCACAGGCGACAATACCGACTACGACGGTTTTGCCGGTACGCTGGACGGGTTGGATTATCCGGTCGACGGCAAACGCGCGCTTCTTTTGGGCACCGGCGCCACGTCGCAAACCGTCCGTACCGTACTGGTCGACCGCGGGGCAAAAGAAGTCCGCCGTCTGGGTAGAGAAGAACTCCCACCGGATGCAGACGCCCGTCATTTTGACCTGCTCATCAACTGCACACCGGTCGGCATGTACCCGAACAACGGGGAGAGCCTTGTAGATCTGTCCGGTTTTACCCGGCTTTCTGCCGTCATCGATCTCATTTACAATCCGCATCGCAGCCATCTGCTTTTGCAGGCAAAAAAAACGGGGCATACCCTATGCGGACGGACTGCCCATGCTCGTCCGGCAGGCCATGGCCGCATCGGAACAGTTCATCGGGAAAAGCTGCGCCAAAGAAGAGGACATTCTGCGCCGCCTGCGCAGGCAGACCGACAGTATTGTCCTCATCGGGATGCCCGGCTGCGGCAAAACCACGGTCGGAAAGACCCTGGCAGAAAGTCTGCCCAAGACTTTTGTGGATATCGACGAAGAAATAGAGAAGACTGCCGGCAAAACCATCCCGCAGATTTTTCAGGAAGAAGGGGAAGCGGGTTTTCGCGGGCGGGAAAAAACGGCCATACAGGCAGCCGGAAAAGAACCGAACCGGATCCTTGCCACCGGCGGAGGCGCGGTAAAAGACCCCGCCAATTACGATGCCCTGGCGCAAAACGGCCGCATCTACTATCTGCAAAGAGAGCTGGAGGCACTGCCCGTACAGGGGCGGCCCCTGTCTGCCGGAGGGCTTGCTACGCTGCAAACACTGTTTCAGGAGAGAGACCCGCTTTATCGCGCTTTTGCCGACAAATGCATCCCCCCGGGCACCATAGAAGAACAGGCCGCGTGGATAAAGGAGGACTTCTATGCAAATTGCCATTATTAACGGTCCCAATCTGAATCTTTTGGGACTGCGTGAACCGGAGATCTACGGTCACGGGACCTTGTCTGACCTGGAAGCGCTCTTGCAAGAAGAAGCCGGCCGGCTGCACATGCAGCTCAGCTTCTTTCAGTCCAATCACGAAGGAGAAATCGTGGACCATATTCAGTCCCTCTACGCGCATTGCGACGGCATCATCCTGAACGCCGCTGCTTACACGCATACCTCCATCGCCATTTTGGACGCCCTGAAAGCCGTATCCATCCCCGTAGTGGAAGTACATCTTTCCGACCCCAAACAAAGAGAAGCCTTCCGGCACCAATCCTATATCGCCGAAGTCGCCGTAAAAACCATAACCGGCCAGGGATTTGCCGGCTACATCCAGGCGCTGAGATACTTTGCGCCTGCGGCGCAATGAAATCCAGCACGCAAACGTTTCAAGAAGTTTCTCCTTCGATGGACAGTTACAGGATCGTTTGCGTGCTGGACGAAATACCTCGCACGCGCCCGGCTTGTGCTCGGTGCGATATACGCGGCGTGCCCCGCGTGTTATGCGGTAGGATTGAGCGCCTTCGGCGCAATGAAATCGGCCTTCGGCCGACGATATATTCGCTATGCGAATGCGATATAACTTCGTGTATCGCTTCGCTCACACTCGTAACGATATACGCGGCGTGCCCCGCGTGTTATGCGGTAGGATTGATATGTGTAGCGGCGATTTTAAGATCGCCGAATGGACCGGAACCAACCCTGCGTTCACCTGTAGTGGCCGGCTCTGTTGCAAGCCTTGCACGTTTTGATGCTTTTCAAAACGCAATGCAAGACTCCTGCAAAGCTTCTCCAAGAGAACAGTGTATATCTATGCGATTGGCTAAGAAGCGATTGCCCGGCCACGGGCCAAATGTCCGCCAAACAACGCGGCCCGTTTATGAAACGCCGCATACCGACATACCCGTACAACTTTTCTA
>JGI24503J29689_10007851_pt1 | contig 12070 bp, 9 predicted proteins | sample BioPla3RNA2_FD_29689 | JGI IMG/M metagenome (IMG submission 29689)
GACCTTATATGAGTTTATTTACAGTTATACCAGAGAATTTCTTTTCAATACTAGCAAGCAAAAACCGTGAAGTTTATTCGGAGGCATTGCTTGTTTTATTTGATGCTCTTCAAAGTGATGAAATGGCAATTAAAAAAGCTGACTATGTTAGAACACTAAGAGAAAAATATCGTGATCTAATTATGCACCTTGACTTTGAAAGTGAAGGTGAAGAAGAAACAAGTTTAATTACTTCGGAAACTCTTCCTACTAAAGCCGCCTTTGTTGTCCGTCGCCTTGAAGAATGTGGCTGGATTGATATTGAAATCGACCCTGATACTTTAGAAGAATATATTGCTCTTCCAAGTTACGCGATTTCTTTTTTAACTTTACTTAATGAATTAGTTCGTGATGATGAAACTGAATATGTTTCACTTGTTCATTCAACTTATACAGAATTAAAAATGGAAGACGAAGTTCGTGATGAATTTATGTATACATCACTCCTTCGCGCTTTTGAAAATACGAAAAAGCTTCGAACGGAATTAGTTACTTTAGGTCATAGCATTCGTATTTTCCAAAATCGTCTAGGACGAATATTTTCAACAAACAAGATTTTAAGTGATTATTTTGATATTTATAAAACAAGAATAAGCGATAAATACTATCATCCACTTAAAACATTTGATAGTGTTGCTAAGTTTAAACGACCAATTATACAAATTCTTCAAGGTTGGCTCTATGATGAGGATGCTCGTGAACAACTAGTTAATCAATCGCTACTTTGGAGTAGAAAAAAAGATGCAAAACATGCTGAACAAGATATTATTTATCAAATTAACTATATCTGTGACATGTTTGAAACTCTTTCAAGTATGATTGCTTCAATTGATGAAAAACATCAAGATTACACTAAAGCAACTGCTAGTAAGATTCTTTATTTAAATCATGCTGACAAGACAATTAAAGGTCATCTTGATAATATTTTTAAAATTTATGCTGAATATATCATTACTGATAAATCAATTCGGCCGATTTTAAATGCGATGCAAGATTCAGTTGTGATGTCAACGCAAGGCTATGTTACGCCTGATTCGGTTACTCTACCAATTGTGCGACGCTACCGCGAAGCGGGAGAGCCTCTTAGAATCGTTGATTTTGATGCTGCTAGCGAAATGCTAATGCAAGGTTTCTTAGATGAAACCCGCAATATTTTTAATGATGCTCGTGTGTGGGATTTTATGGAAATGTCTTTTGGCGACGATAGCGAAATTAATGTTAAAGAAATTCCTCTTCCAGATTACGATGCTTTTATTTTATTAATCTTAGCCACTTTAAAAACAAATGATGAACAATGTTTTTATACGGTTGAAAAATTAGAAGGACAAGTACATTCTTATGGATTTAGCTTGCCAAACTTACTTTTTAAACGAAAGGAACTTGAAGCCTAATGGGAACTGAACAAATTTTACAATTATCGCGGCAAGATCAAGATGAATTTGCTCGCGTTGTTAACAACTTACTTTTATCATCTTTTTGTGTACGGGATTATTATGATCGCCGGGAAAAGACGATAAAAATTAATCCTGATTTTCGTTTTCTTGAACGACATTATGATTTAATTAATGACTATCTCTCTTTTAGTGGTTGGACAGTAGAAAAAGATCTTATCAGCGGCGTTTTTAATTTAATTAATGAATATGGTCAAAACCGTATTCGTTTTGACCGCGAAGTATCATTAATTCTTTTTGTCTTACGCCTAATTTATGAAACAGAACGAACAGAATCTAATCAAAGTAGCGATAGTTTATATCTAACCACGCCATTTGTATTAAAGGTAATGCATAATCGCGGTATTCAAATGCCAGGGAAAAGAGTTAATGGTCGCCTTATTGGACGCTCATTAAGAATACTTGCTCAACATAATGTTATTGATAAAGTAAGTGGTAGTTATGATGAAGGAAATGTTTCTTTCTATTTACTACCCTCGATTTTATATGCTGTTGATTCAGAAAAAATTGTTGCAATGAGTAATGCGTTAGAAGAATTAGCAGCACGCGACAAACTTACTGACTCTATTAGTGAGGAGGATGAAGAATGAAACTCTTACGAAAAGTTAAAATTATAAATTGGCACTATTTTTGGAATGAAACAATTAATATCGAACCAATCGTCTTTTTAACTGGTCTTAACGCGAGCGGTAAATCGACTTTAATTGACGGACTTCAAGTTATCCTTTTGGGTGATACAAGTGGTCGCTTCTTTAATAAAGCAGCGATGGATAAAAGTAATCGAACTCTAAAAGGATATTTACGCGGTGAACTTGGTGATACCGATGATGGCGGTTTCCACTATCTTCGTAACGGTCGCTTTACAAGCTATCTTGCCCTTGAATTTTATGATGATATAAATGACGTCTCCTTTACATTAGGAGCTGTTTTTGATTCTTATGAAGACGGCACTAATGATCATCGCTTCTTTCTTTTAAACGATAAGATTCCAGAAAACGAATTTATCGTTGATGATTTACCTATGGAGTACAAAGATCTTTCACAGTTCTTTAGTGAAAATTATCCAAATAAATATACATTTTTTGATAGTAATCGCCAATATCAAGATGCACTTAAACGTCAATTAGGCGGATTAAAAGATCGCTATTTCTCTCTTTTAAAGAAAGCAGTTAGTTTTACTCCAATTACTGATATTACGACATTTATTACTGAATATGTCTGCGATCCACAACAAAATATTGACATTATTCCAATGCAAGAAAATATTCTCCAGTATAAGAAACTTGAAGATGAAGCTCTTGTTATGAAAAAGCGTGTTGAACGCTTAACTGAAATTAAAGACACATACGATCTATATTTACACAATAAGAGCAATATGGCGCTTTTTGAATATATTATTGAAAAAGCCACTTATCAAAATGATAAAAACCGCCTTGATAGTTATTTAACTCAAATTGAAAATGCTAAAAAGCGTCTTGTTAATCTTGAAAGTGATTTAGCAGATGTTGATGTAAATATTGCTGAACTTCGCCGCAGAAAAATGCGTCTTATTCAAGAAAGTGCAACTGACTCTACCTATAAGATTACTGATGAGTTAATGGAGCAAAAAGAAGCAACGAAAAAGAAAATTGCTGAACTTGAATTCGCCAATTTAAGTATTAAAAATGATCTTGAACAATATATAACTCGCTTTAGTATTGTTGCTAAGGAAATTAGCGAGATGCTTGAAACATTTAATCTTGATCTTCTTTCAAGAGATGATCGAAGTGAAATTGAAGCCTTAAACAATAGTGCTCTTACAGTAATTAGCGAATCACAAAAACTAAAAGATATCGGGTTAAATGATCTAACAAAGCTAGATTCAAAAGCACTTAATGTTTGGCGAGATGCTCTTCAACTATTTAAACAAAGAGTTAGTGCTCTTTTTATCTCACTTGCTAGAACAATTAATAAAATTGAAGAAGAAAACGCTTATGCTAAGCAACAAGAAATTGACCTTCGTCACGGCGGGAAAGCCTATGAGCGCTCGCTAGTTCAAATTCGAAACGAACTTCAAAATGAACTAAGCTCGCGTCATAACCGTAAAATTGAAGTAATGTTTTTTGCTGATTTAATCGATATTAAAAATCCAAAATGGACAAATGCGATTGAAGGCTTCCTATATAGTCAAAAGTTCAATTTATTTGTTGAACCAGAATATTATTTAGAAGCTTATAACATTCTTCGTGGTTTACTTGATCGCTATCACTATTATGGGACAACCCTTGTTGACCAAGAACGAATTATTGAGCGCCGTTTTGAAGCCTATAAGAATTCTTTAGCAGAAGAAATTATTACCGATCATCTTGGCGCAGAAGCTTATACAAACTTCTTAATTGGCCGACTTCAAAAATGTGCAACGATTGAAGAAGCAAGAGCTTCTGGAAATGGAATTACAGCCGATTGTGACCTTTATCGAAACTTTAGTTTTGGTAAATTAAATCCTCGTCTATATACACCCTCATTTATTGGTAGAGCGGTAGAAGAGGCACAAATTAACCAAAAACGGCTTGAAATTGAAGAGCGAACCCGTTTAATTAATAACTACAAAAAATTATATGAGTTAATTTCTCGTGCTAATAATTTAGAAATCATTAACACAAACGAAATTAATAATATTGCTAATTTCATCGAACGCTTAATGGAACTTAATCCACTTAAAGAAACGCTAGTTTATCTAGATAGTGAGTTAGCTAAGCATGACTTAAGTCAAATTGAAAGTCTTCAAAAGCGAATTGATTTAATTGATGAAGATACTGCAACCCTAGAAGAAGAAAAGAATGCGCTATTTGAAGAGCGAGGTAAATTAAACACCCAAATTAATACGCTTTTAAATGATCGCATTCCAGAAGTAGAAGCAGTATGTAAAGAAAGGCTTGAAAAAATTAATCAAGAATTTGATGTTTTCTTTGTCAATGATGTAGCAGAACCTGCTTTTAAAGAATTAGAAGAAAAAGGTATGAGTCCGATTGATATTAATACGGAATATCGTGTTAAGTTTGGTCATGCACAATACTTAGTTAATAACGTCTTTACGCAACTTGTAAAATTACGAAGAGAATATACGCTTGATTATCGTCTTACCTATGATACAAACTCAACCGATAATGTCATCTATGATGATGAACTAAATGATTTAAAAGAAGTTAAACTACCAGAATATGAAGTTAAAATTCATGATGCTTATCAAAAAGCTGTTAAACAGTTTAAAGATGACTTTATTAGTAAGCTTCGTAACGCAATCGAAACGGTTGAAGATCAAATCATCGAACTAAATGATGCCTTAAGTGCTTCTACATTTGGAAATGACTCTTATTATTTCACTGTTAATCCAAGTGCAGTTTACCGTAAATATTACGACATGATTAAAGATGATCTTCTTCTAGAAGTCACCGATAACGATAGTGCCTTCTTTGAAAAATATGACGATGTTATGAAAGATTTATTTGCTCAAATTGTCTTAAGTAGTAAATCTGGTGATCAAAACGCTGCCGTTCTTGCTAATGTTGAACGCTTTACAGATTACCGAAATTATCTTGACTTTGACTTAATAGTTAAAGATAAGACTGGACAAACTCAACGTCTAAGTAAAATGCTTAAGAAGAAGTCGGGTGGCGAAACACAAACTCCATTTTATATTGCAGTTCTTGCCTCATTTGCTCAACTCTATCGCGTTAATGATGGCGGAGAACTTGGTAATACTTCACGAATTATTATCTTTGATGAGGCGTTCTCTAAAATGGACAGCGGAAGAATTAAAGAATCAATTCGTCTCCTTAGAAAATTTAACTTACAAGCAATCTTATCTGCTCCAAGTGATAAGGTAGCAGATATATCTGAATTAGTTGATGAAACGCTCGTTGTCTTGCGTGGACGGAAGGCAAGTAGCGTTCACTTATACGCTGAATTAGATAAGCTTACAACAAAATAAAAAGAAAAGACCTTTATGGTCTTTTTTTTATGCTACAATGATAGAGGAGAGAAAACATGAACATCCATAATGCATTGTCGACGCTAATAAAAAAGCGGCAACGTACGATGATAAAAGTTTATTTATTTGGACTTATTGGTGTTGCAATAGGCGTATTTTTATATGCTATTTTTAAGGGTCTAAATTATTATGGCTTAATTACCACTAGAGATGATGCTCTTTCTAGGGGGCTATTAATTATGGCTTTTACACTTTTATGCTTAGCTTTATATATCGTTTTCTTTGCTCTTTACTACATTAGCAAACAGCGAATAATGCTAGAAGAAATAAGAAAAGTTCTTAATCCAAATATCGTTATGCATGATATTAGTAAGGAGAAAAATAAAAAAGCTGTTATTTCTGAAATTTATCGTCATTTTCTTGAACTTTTTGATATAAAAAATGCCACACTCCAACGTACATACGAGATTTCATATTTAAATAAAATCTTTTATTTACTTTCGTTTTATTTAGAAGATAAAAAACTTGTTACTGCCCTATTTCTTAAAAAAGAAGAAAGTAATGAATACATTGTTATTCGCAATGATACATTCCCAACGCCACGCAATTTTAGAAGTGAAAAAGTTATTCAATTCGATCATGTAAAAAAAGGCGATTTTGCACTATTTACCAATGAAATGCGCAATATTAACAGAGTTAATGAGACAGTTTTAAATGGAGTAAAAGAATTTTCTAAAGGTTTAAAAACGCCATTCGCTCTAGTTAGTTCACCTTCGTATTACGCCCTTTTAATCGCTCCGCGTTTTAAAGAAAAACACTTAATTCTTCTTGAAAAATTAGATAAAGAAACCCTTTATCAAATTAAACAAGAAATGGATTTATTAGAATTAGGAATAGTCTATTTATTAAAAAATCCAATTTAGAAAAGAAAGGAAGGAATAATGAGTAAACAAATTGTTGCAATGATTTTAGCAGGAGGTAAAGGTACACGCCTCTACGAGCTCACAAAAAAGAATGCTAAACCTGCTGTATTTTTCGGTGGGAAATATCGCATTATTGACTATGTAATGTCAAATTGTTCAAACTCAAATATCAATACAGTTGGTGTTTTAACACAGTATGAAAGTATTGATTTAGCAGGCTATATTGGTAACGGCGAAAAATGGGGACTAAACGGTGTTCGCTCTTCTGCAGTTGCTATTGCGCCCAAGCAAACCGAAGAAGGAAGTAACTGGTTTGTTGGAACAGCGGACGCTATTTTTCAAAATATTGCCTTCCTAGATTCTCAAAACCCTGAACATGTTCTAATTCTCTCAGGTGATCATATTTATGAAATGGATTATCGAAAAATGTTAAGTGTTCATCTTGAAAAGAAAGCTGACTTAACAATTTCCGTCTTAAATGTAACGCTTGAAGAAGCAAGTCGCTTTGGCATTATGAGCGTTGATGATAATGACCGTATTATTGAATTTGAAGAAAAACCTAAAAAACCAAAATCAACCTTAGCAAGCATGGGAATATATATTTTTAAATATAAAACACTTCGAGCAGAACTTTTAAGCGATAGTGTTGATCCAAATAGCGAACATGATTTTGGAAAAAATATTATTCCAAACATGCTTGCTAAAAAAAGACGTGTATTTGCTTATCAATTTGATGGATATTGGAAAGATGTTGGAACTATTAAGTCTCTTTGGGAAGCAAATATGGATTTAATTGAAATGGTTGATGAACCTTATTTTGAAACAATTCGTTCGCGCAGTAAGATTTATGGTGAAGACACTCATAGTGTCCCTCATTACGTTGGAAGAGAAGGCCATGTTACGCAATCAATTGTTAATCAAGGCGCAATTATTTTAGGTACGGTTCATCATAGTGTAATAAGTAATGAAGTGATAATTGAAGAAGAGTGTCTTATTACAAATAGTGTGATTATGCCTGGCGTTACCGTAAAGCGTGGGGCTAAACTTCATAATGTAATTGTTGCACCAAATATTACAATTGCAGAAAAGCGTGAAGAAAATTTAGGTAACGACGAAATCGTTTTGGTGCATAAATAGGAGGGAATATGGCTAATATTTTAGGAATTTTAAATTTACACCACTCACCTGAACTAGGTCCATTAACGAAACGAAGAAGTATTGCTTCAACAAGTTTTCTTGGTCGTTATGCTTTTATGGACTTTATGCTTTCAAATTTTTCAAACTCAGGTATTGATATGGTTGCTACTTTAGTAAAAAAGCATCCTCGTTCAATTTTAAAACACCTTGGTTCACGAAATATTTGGAATGTTAATACTAAAAACGGATTTGAAGTTATCGCCTATAACGAACAAGGAATTAAGTTTGGTGAACGCTATAATACGGATATTGCAAATATTTTAGAAAACAAATGGATTTTAAGACAAGCTAATCCTGATTATGTCATAATTGCACCAACACACTTTATTGCACCAATTGATTTTAGACCTGTTATTGAAAATCATATTCGTAATAACGCAGAAATTACAATGATGTATAAAGAAGTTGATAATGCTCGCGAACATTTTATTGATGCTTCAACATTTACGATAAATAATGATGGCTTAATTACAAATATTGCTCAAAACAAGGGTGCTTTTGACCGTGTTAATGTTTCAATGGAAACTCTTATTATTAATATGGATAAGTTTAAAGAACTATTAAAAGAAGCAAAAAATCTAAGTGCATTCTTTTCGATTTATGATGTTATTGCTTATCGACTTGGATTAGGAGAACGTTTTCATGCTTATGAATATCGTGGTTATTTACGCTCGTTTGATTCTCTTGATCATTACTTTGAATATAGTTTTGAACTACTAAATTACACTATGCGAAAAGAACTATTTTTGGAACATTGGCCAATTTATACAGTAACGCACGATACTCCACCTGCAAAATATGATGAATCAGCATATGTTCGTAATTCATTTGTCGCTAATGGAAGTAAAATTGCAGGAACTGTAACAAATTCAATACTATCTCGTTATGTTCATGTTTTACCAGGAGCTAAAATTGATAAATGTATCATTTTAACTGATTGTGAAATTGGGCCAAATCGTGAATTAGAGTACTGTGTAATTGATAAGGCAGTTAAGGTTACAAAAATTAAAGAAATTAGAGGCACTGTTAATAATATTGCCTATATTAAGGAAGGAGATATAGTCTAATGAAAATTTTAATGGTTACAAGCGAGTCTAACCCATTTGCAAAAACGGGAGGTCTTGCTGATGTTGTGTATGCACTTAGTAAAGAACAAGCTGTTTTAGGACATGAAGTAAGTATCGTATTACCAAAATATGGTTCTTTGATGCAAACTGAAAACTTACAAATGCGATTTATTGCTAGTGTTCCTGTTTCTCTTGGTTGGAGAGAACAAGTAGCAAAAATCTTTAAAACAGTATTAGATGGAATTACCTTTTATTTTGTTGATAATGAATACTATTTTGCTCGTGAAGGTCTTTATGGATACTACGATGATATGGAACGTTTTGCTTTCTTTACTCTTGCGGTAAGAAATATGCTAGAAGTAATTAAATTAAAACCAGATATCATTCATGTTCATGACTGGCAACCTGGTATGTTACCTGTATTAATTAAAGAGCAAAATAAAGATCAACCATTTTATAAAAAGATGAAATTTGTTCTTACAATTCATAATCCTGCCTTCCAAGGAATGTTTGATCCTAATTTAATTGTTGATTTTTATGGCTTGCCAATTAGGCTATATGATAATGGTCTTCTTAGATTTAATGATCGAGCGAGTTCTTTAAAAGCTGCAATTATGACTGTTGATAAAATAACAACTGTTTCACCAACTCATGCTAGTGAACTTCTAACTCCAGAAGGTTCTAAAGGTCTTGACCCAATAATTAATCTACGGCGTGATGATTTTGTAGGAATTCTCAACGGCATCGATTATCAAGAATTTAACCCACTTAAAGATCCTAATCTACCACTTAATTTTTCTAACCGTTCGCTTAATCGTAAGGAACAACTAAAGAAACTATTATTTGAAGAATTAAATATTGATTATCATGGACAAGCTTTATACGGGATGGTTTCGCGTTTAACTTGGCAAAAAGGCATTAATCTTGTTTTAGAAGCAGCCGAACTAGTTTTACAAAAAGGCGCGAGTGTCGTTATTGTTGGAAGCGGCGAATATGGTTATGAACAAGAATTTGAAAGACTTCGTGCTAGATATCCAAATACAATGGCTATCTATATTGGCTATAACAATCAACTAGCACACCGTGTTTATGCTGCAAGTGATTTCTTCTTTATGCCATCATTATTTGAACCATGTGGTATTGGGCAAATGATTGCGATGCGCTACGCCACTCTTCCAATTGTTAGAAGAACAGGCGGACTCAACGATACTGTAATTGGTTATGATGGTCAAAACGAAGATGAAGCTACAGGTTTTGTCTTTGATGAATACAATCGTTATTGGATGAATCTAACAACATTATTTGCGCTTGAAATTTATCAAGATAAAGAACTATTAAAGAAGCTTCGTCTTAATACAATGCGAGTCGACAACAGATGGGAAAAATCGGCTAAAGAGTATATTGCGTTATATGAGGAAGTTGTAAAATAACTTCGTTTTGCAATATTTAACCTAAATTTGCATAGTTTTAATTATATAAAAACGATAAATCACTTTTAAAAAAATCTGATTTGAACGGAGAATAGATATGAGTATTTTAAATAGAAAACTTTTAAGGGAAGCTTTAAAAAGAAAAAAACCTTACGATCCAGATAAAAAATATGATTATAAGAAAATGAGAGAAGAAGCTGATAAAGTTTTGATTAAACCTTTTGATGTACCAGAAGGAATAACTTTAAAACGATTTAATTTAAATAAAAGTGCTTTTTTATTGATGACAAAGGAATCTAATCCAAAAGATAAGATAATTTATCATATTCATGGAGGAGGATTTTCAGGTGGAAATATTGAAAGGAATATACCCTATTTAACATATGTAGTTGATAAACTTGGATACAATATAATCGGAATTAATTATCCGCTTGCACCAGAACACCCATTTCCAGAAGGACTTAATGAGTGCGTTAAAGGATATGAGTATCTTTTAAAAGAATATGATGGCAAAAACATCGTTTTAATTGGTGGAAGTGCTGGTGGTAATCTTGTTCTAGCTATTTTACTTAAAATAAAAGAAAAGAAATTACCAATTCCTGGATTAGCATTTCCCTTATCAGCATGCTTACAATTTGATCAACAATTAGAAAGCTATACAAAAAACGAAAAGACTTGTGTTCTTACAAATTCGATAATTAGACAAATAGTTGATACATATCTATTAGGAGATGAAAAATTACTAAAAAATCCTTTTGTTGCACCACTTTACGGCGATTTTGCAGGGTTATGTCCTATTTATATCTTTGTTTCAAAGTCAGAAATTCTTTATGATGATAGTGTATTAATGTATAAAAGACTTCTTGAACAAGGAGTCAAAACAAAACTCTTTGCTAGACGTGGTTTAGTTCATGTTTGGGTTTGTAATATTAATTTAAGAGAAGGGCGACGCGATCTTAGAGTAATTAAAAGACTAATTGATAAAACACTTAAATAAGATTAGTATTAATTTAAGGAGACAAATTCATATGAAAATAAAAAAGAGTATATTTTTGCTAATTATAAGCATATTGATTTTAGGATGTCAAAATGATGAACCTCAAATTAGTTCTAACAATCTATCGACTACAACAACCGAATCAATTGAGGTAGTTGAAAATGAAGCACAAATGGTACTTCTTTTTGGTCAATCTAACATGGTTGGATACACTCGTTTTAGTTATTTGTCGACTAATATGCCAGATAAAGTTGAAGAATATACTACAGGTTATGAAGATGTAAAAATTAATTTTAATTTAGGCGGTGGAAATACATCAAATAATGAATTTGTCCCAGTTAAATTAGGTCAAGGCCGTACTGAGGAAAGTTTTGGTCCTGAAATTGGAATCGCGGAGACTCTAACAAAAGGAAATAAAAAAATGTATTTCTTGTTAAATATGCAGTTGGAGGTACTTCCTTAAGTTCTCAATGGGTATCACCCACATCAATGCCTCTTACTCAGCCAGAAGGTGGGACTCTTTATAAGGGAGCAGTTGAATTTACATTTAGTTGCATTCAACAATTAGAAGCTCAAGGATATAATCCGCGAATTAGAGCCATATGTTGGATGCAAGGAGAAAGTGATGCTAATGGTAGTCAATACGATTATTACTACACTTTGACACAAAATTTTATTAGTGATTTACGACTTGCATTCGATGAATATAAAATTAATCAAGGAATAGGTTTTGTTGATGCTGCTATTGCTGCAATAAGTAAGTGGAGAGAACACGAAGCTATTAACGACGCCAAAAGACAAAACGCAGAAGAAGATCCCTTAACATATTTTATAGATACAAATGCTGAGCTTTTAACTACAGATCAAGAACCAGCGAATAATCCTGATCTTGCTCATTATGATTCTGTCTCTATGGTTAAATTAGGTAGATTATTTGGTCTTTCGCTAGTAGAAAATTTCATTAGCTAATTTTCTGAATTTGTTTACATAATCAAA
>JGI24503J29689_10037459_pt1 | contig 12038 bp, 10 predicted proteins | sample BioPla3RNA2_FD_29689 | JGI IMG/M metagenome (IMG submission 29689)
GCAAAAGAAAAGAATGACAAATCAAAAAAAGCAGATAACAACATTATCTTAAAAGGTGCGCAACTAAATGATTTCTCAATAATGAGCACATCAGAAACGGTTACTGAAACAAGTGGATTTATGGTTTTAACCATTACAGCTACTTATGATAGTTGTGAGGGTCCAATGGGAGAAATTTTTGTAAAAGCAAATCTTGAATGGACATCGGTTCCTAGCCAACGCTATTTTGATTTGTTGGGAATAGTGTTTTCTTCAAACCTTCATTTAAATAAAATAAATAATATGCCTGATTTCCTAACAAAATTCTTTTATACTAAACAAACTTTAACCTTTAATCCATTATTATTAGGGTATGATGAGATAATAGAAGAAAAGTCTTTCATCATTACGCCACAAAATACTGAATATTACAGAGAAAACAGTAATTCGATAATTTCTAGAATCCCTCTACCGATAGATGATAGTGGCCATTTCTATTACGGAGTAGTACATTACGATTTCTTAATTACTAAAGAATGTATTCTTATTCCTAATTCAACGAATATTGATTTAGCGGAAATAACCGGTATTTATACTCATCAATATGGACACGGAAGTTTTGAATGGGATCGAGTTAATATGTCGCTTGAAAGTCCTTACTTTACTTATACTGAATCTGTATTGATTAATGATCCAACATTTATGCCTCCAGTGGTAGGACCAATAGAATTTGAAGATATGGCTGCAGGACATCAATTTGTGGTAAATCATTACACTGATACATATCACTATCTAACATGTACTGAATGTGGATACATCACTCAAGAAGATCATGTAATGGTTGATGGCCACTGCATTCGTTGTGATTATCATGGACATGAACATGAGTATGAGTATACTTCAAATGGACAAGCTTCCCATACTGCTAAATGTACAACATGTCAAGTATTCTTTATAGAACCCCATAACTTGATATTTGAAACTAACAGTACAATGCACTTTGAAGTTTGTCAAGATTGTGGCTATAAGAAAAGTCAAGGTAAGCATTTATTCTTATTAAATGGTGGAAAAACTTGTCTCCTATGTGGTTACACAAAATAAGAAAATATTAAAAAGGGTCAATTTCTAACACCCATTTCATTGCAATAAACATCAAAAAATGTTATAATACTACAAAAACTAAGAGGTGTTATTATGTTTGGAAGAAGATCAGATGGAAAAAAACTAAAGACGATTGACCCATTTTATAAAATTATTCCCCATATTATGAATGCACGTCATGATTCCCAAAATCTCTTTCTTTATCCTGCTAGATGTGAAAACATTGATAAGTTCATTGGTGAAATGAGAGAACAAGGGACATCATTTAAATATATGCATGTTGTTATTGCTGCTGTTGTAAGATTACTTGCCTTACGACCAGCCTTGAATCGTTTCGTTATGAATGGGCGAATCTATAAACGAAATACCATTAGTATTTCATTTGCGGTGAAGAAGGCTTTAAGTGATGATGCAATCGAAACAACAATTAAATTAGACTTTACGGGGAAAGAAAGCATTTATGAAATAAAAGAAGCAGTTGACAAAGCTATTATCGCTAATAGTGGTCGTACTGCTGTAAATGATACTGACAAAACAGCCAAAGCCCTTACCAATATGCCAAATTGGTTAATCAAACTTGGAGTTGGATTCCTGAAGCGTTTAGACAAACACGGAATGTTACCTAAATCACTAATTAAGGTAAGTCCATTTCATACTTCTTGCTTTGTTACCAACTTGAAATCAATTAAAACTGATTACATCTATCACCATTTATATGATTTTGGAACTACTGGTTTATTCATCTCTATGGGAAAAGAACAACTTGAACCAGTTGTTGATGAAAATGGTGACATTACTGTTGGTAAGATTATGAAGATGGGAATTGTCACTGATGAACGTATTTGTGATGGTTTCTATTATGCAAGTTCATTTAGAAAATTTAAAGACATAATGGAAAATCCATATGATTTATTAGAACAATTACCAGAGATCGAAAAAGATATTGATTAATTAAAATTTGCCTAAATTAATGCACTAGTTTTATGCTTTAATTTAGGCTTTTTTTGATTAGTAAATAATCGAATATTTCTTATTGATGGTTGTGGTAAATTGTGTTATAATTATATATAGTAGGGAGGAATGTCATGAACCCTTTAAAATATGCTAATGTGGTAGTTGATATTAACTCAAGCCATGTTGATTTTGAATATGAATATATAGTGTCATCAGAGTTCGTCCCCTTCATTAAAGTTGGCTCTCGGGTTGGAGTACCATTCACAAACAATAATCGCTTAGTATTGGGTTATGTTACTGAACTATATGAAGAAAAACGATTTGAAGGTGAAACCAAAGAGATTGAAGTCTTGCTTGATTATGAACCCTTAATTAATGATGAACAGATCCAACTTGCCCGCGCAATTAAAGCTGATACTGTTTCAACGCTCGTTAGTGCTCTAAATTTAATGGTACCCAAAAAGTTAAGACTTAAGGTTAATAAGTATTTATATATAAATGATTATGAAAAACTTGATGCTGATCTCGCCTTGATTATTAAAGGACGACAATTAGTAAAGTATGATAATAAATTTAAAGGTTATGCCTATAAGATTAGCAAAGAAATTAAAAATGGCAATATTGAGATTCGTTATAACTTAAATGAACGTGGAAATATTAAAGTCATTAAGAAATATGTAATTGATCAAAATAATTATGACCCAGATTTAATCAAATCAAAAAAAACAAAGAGATTTTTTAGAAAGGTTTTCTACAAACACGATACCTCTTACTGTTGATCAAATAGTTGAACGATATGAGGTTTCAGAATGGATCATTAATAAGTTAATAAAAGTCAAGTATCTAAAAGAAATAGTAGAAGAAGTTTCTCGGATTAAGAAACGAGATTTTAAATATGAAAACATTCATATTGAATATGATCCAGAAGTCAAAAAAGTTATCGAGAAGGTTGAAGATTCTCCAAAACCAACTTTGATTCATATTCAAAATGATCAAGACGAAATAAAGCAATTAATCGGCTTAGTGAAGAGTTGTTTAAAAAAGGGAAAAAGAGCACTTGTTGTAGTTCCCAACGTTATTTTAGTTTATAAAATTGCTTCGCTGTTAAATCGTAAAATTGATGCTGAGATTATTACCTTTAGTGGTAAAATCACAGATGGCGAGTTTTATGACTCATATTTAGCAGTAGTTAGAAATCAAGTAGATGTTGTGGTAACTAGTCCTGTCGGAGCATTTGTACCATTGACTGATATCGGTTTGATTGTAATGCTTGATGAAGAAAACGACAGTTATTATAATTCTCAAAGTCCACGATATGATCTTCACCAAGTTTTAAAGTTTAGAGCTGATTATCACAGTTCAAAACTGGTACTTTTCTCGGTAGCACCGTCAATTGTAAGTTATACCAAAGGATTAAGAAACCACTATCAATTATTAACTTCTGAAACAAAAGATTATTATCAAACGTATGTTGTTGATTTAGTGGAAGAATTGAAAAGAGGAAATCGTCGACCACTGTCCAATTCTTTAGCTTTAGCAATCAATGATAATTTAAATAAAAACTATCAAAGTATGTTGATTTTAAATACTAGGGGTTATAGTAAGTTTGTTTTATGCCGTGAGTGTGGACAAGCGATAAAGTGTCCGAAATGTGGGCTATCACTTAGCTATTATCAACATAATAATAAATTGAAGTGCGCCGCTTGTGGCTATCAAAAAGTATTTAATCATGAATGCCCAAATTGTCAGAGTAAATACATTCGTCATATGGGACTAGGAATTGAACAACTAATGGAATACTTAAGAGAAGCTTTTCCTAATGCTCGTCTTACTAGCATTGATGATGATAGTTTTGAAGTAATTGCTGAGAAAATGGCTAGTATATCAGATGGAGAAGTTGATATCATCGTAGCACCTGATGTAATAGCTAGGGTTTTAATTGAACCCAATATTAAACTAGTAGGTATTTTAGCATTAGATTTGCTGCTTAGTATGCCTTCATATTTGGCTAATGAAAAAGCCTTTTCGATGTTGATGCATGCTAGTTATCATATTAGTAATAAACCAGAGGGAAAACTTTTTATCCAAACATACCAGCCTCAGCACTTCATCTTAAGACCTTTTATTACTAATGATTATCGATCCTTTTATAATCAAGAATTAGATATTAGAGAAGCTGGTTTTAATGAACCATTTTATGAAGTTAATAAAATCTTGATTAAAGGACCTATCAAACAGTGTTTTCAAACAGGAGATTTAATTAAGAAAGTCTTAATTGATTTAATTAAAAAAGATGTTTTCGTCTTAGGTCCAAGTTATAACTATCGTGAACAGGCGGTACAATTGGTCGTAAAACATCAAAGTAAAGATATAAATAGAATATATCAAATCATTTATGAAAAATACCAAACATCAAAACTTTTAATTATCTTTCATAAATATGCGACAGAAATAGCTTAAGGATGTGTTAATATGTTAAGAATAGTATTTATGGGAACACCAAATTTTAGCGTTCCCATCTTAGAAGCATTAATTGAAAAATATAATGTAGTAGGGGTTGTAACTCAACCGGATAAACCGGTAGGTAGAAAACGGATTTTATGTCCTTCTCCAGTTAAAGAAGTGGCATTGAAACATAATATACCCGTATTTCAACCACATAAAATTACTACTGATTATCAAGATATTATTGATTTAAATCCTGATTTAATTGTCACAGCCGCTTATGGCCAATTTGTTGGTTCTAAGCTACTTAATACACCGAAGTATGGATCTATCAATGTTCATGCGTCGCTCTTACCAAAATATCGTGGAGGAGCACCTATCCATGAGGCCATAAAGCAAGGTGAAAAAGAAACTGGCGTTACCATTATGTATATGGCCAAAGAAATGGATGCTGGTGATATATTAAGTCAACGCAAAATTCCAATTACTGATGAAGATACAAGTGGAACAATGTTTGAAAGACTAAGTTACTTAGGTCGGGATCTTTTGATGGAAACCATTCCATTGTTAGTTGACAATAAGATTACTCCAATCAAACAAGATCACAATCTAGCCACTTTTGCTTATAACATTAAACCAGAAGAAGAAATTATTGATTTTAATAAGACAGCACGTGAAATCTTCAATCATATAAGAGCTTATAATCCAGAACCAGGTGCATACTTTACTTTATGTGACTGTAAAATAAAGGTCTTTAAGAGTAAGGTAAGTGATAAAACTCATAATAAAAAAGTCGGTGAAATCATTGAGGTTGGAAAACATCATTTTAGTATCGCTTGTGGTGAAGGCACAGTATTGGATGTGTATGAAGTTCAACCAGCAGGTAAAAGAATAATGAGTTGTCTTGACTTCAATAATGGTTTACTAAAGAATTTTTTAAGTAAAGGAACTTTATAAGAAAAGAGGATAAATATATGAAACCCAAACTATTTTACTCTCGTCAAGAAATGTATGAATTAAATCGAGATAAGTTACTCGAAAGAGGGGTTACCATTTTAGAGATTGCTGAGATAGCTTTTCGTCAACAATCTCGTTACAACAAAAACATTACAATGAGAGCATGTATTGAAAGTGTAGAAAAGATTTTATCATTCCGTGATGTCTTTCACATTGTTCAATTAGGAGCAGAGATTGATCGCTTGGCAGAAGAAGGAATGTTCCAAGGACCGATTCAAGATATAATTGGTTATGACTTAGGCGTATTTGGAATTGATGAAATCTTAGGCCTGGATATTGCTCGACTATATGGTGCCATTGGTCAAACCAATTTTGGTGACATTGATGTCAATAAGCCAGGAATCGTTAATCGTTTGAACCAATTAGGAAAAGAAGGATCCGGCGTTTGTCATACCTTTTTAGATGATATTGTAGGGGCAATAGCTGCTGCCGCATCAACAAGGGTTGCACAAATTGTCAGTGAAGATGAAGCAAGTAAAGACCCACGCTATGAAGCGATTCAATTAGATATCTAATATGGATTCGATTAGAAAGTTATATAAAGTTGGAAGTGGACCATCAAGTTCTCATACGATGGGACCAAAGATTGCTGCGGAGAAGTTTAAAGCAGACTATAAAAAGGCTGATAACTTCATCGTCACATTATATGGGTCGCTAGCTGAGACTGGAAAAGGACATTTAACTGACTATATTATCAAGCAAGTCTTGGGTGAATTTAATACTACGATTATCTTTGATAAAGTTACTGTTTTTGATTATCATCCTAATGGTATGAAATTTGAAGCATATGAAAGCGATCAAAAACTAGGTGAATGGCTGGTCTTTAGTGTTGGGGGAGGTAGTTTACGCGAACTAAATGAAGCCCGCAAACGAAAAGTTACTGACATTTATCCACACCATTCAATGGAAGAGATCTTGAAGTATACTAAAGAACATAATATGTCGTTAGTTGATTATGTTATTAAATACGAAGGGCAAGATATTATTGAGTTTGCTCATTATATTCTTGATGTCATGACTAAAACAGTAAATCAAGGACTTAATAAGGAAGGATACCTTCCTGGAAAACTTAAGATTAAACGAAAAGCAATGGATTTCTTTAATAAGTATGAAGAAAGTAAAGACTTTACCACTTTGATATTTGCCTTGTCTTTAGCCACTGCAGAAGAAAATGCTAGTGGTGGTGAAGTGGTGACTGCCCCAACTTGTGGTTCTAGTGGAGTATTACCTGGTGCACTTCTCAGTTATTATTTTCACCATAATTGTTGTCGCGATAAGATTGCGGAGGCATTGTTGGTGGCAGGGTTAATTGGTAACCTCGTAAAATATAATGCATCGATATCAGGTGCTGAAGTAGGATGTCAGGGAGAAGTCGGAACTGCTTGTAGTATGGCTTCAGCAGCTATAACCTATCTATTTGGTGGCGATAATGATCAAATTGAGTATGCCGCAGAAATTGGGTTAGAACACCATTTAGGGATGACTTGTGATCCGGTAATGGGATATGTCCAAATCCCTTGTATTGAACGCAATGCCCTTGCTTCCAAACGAGCATATGATTCTGCTCAATATGCGATACTTACTAATGGAACCCATCACATTATGCTAGATAGTGTCATCCAAGTTATGAAAGAAACAGGTCATGACATGAATGAAAAATATAAAGAAACATCAAAAGGTGGATTAGCACTTAGAACAACTGAGGAAGATGATGAATAATATGAATGATACTCCCCAATTAATAAAAAATGAAAACTATAAAGTTGAGTTTTCTTCCGTAAATCATGAAGGATTAGGTGTAGGCCGAATTGGAAATTTTACGATCTTTGTTTTCGGGGCATTGCCTAATGAGGTAGCTATTGTAAAATTAATTAAAATCCAAAAGAATTATGGATATGGAAAACTAGAGAAAATTTTAAAAAGATCACCTTATCGGGTAAATCCGATATGTCCTCACTATACTGGATGTGGCGGATGTAACTTAATGCATATTAATTATGAAGGTGAGCTAAAAATAAAACACAATACGGTAAAAGAAACGCTTGAACGTATTGGTAAGTTTGAAGCTGTTGAAGTAAATGATGTAATCAAGATGGATAATACCGCCGGTTATCGTAATAAAATCCAAGCACCATTTGGTATGGAAAATGGTAAGGTTATTTTTGGTTTTTTTAGAAAAAGAACACATGACATTATTCCTATTAAAGAGTGCTTTATTCACACTCCTCAAACTCTAGATATATTAAACTTTATTAAGAATCTTTGTAATGAATATAGGATCCCCGCCTACAATGAAGAAAAACATCAAGGCATAATACGTCATGTTCTAATTAGAGATAGTAGAAAAAATGGCGATATGATGGTTGTCCTTGTCGTTACTAAAGAAAACATTACTGAATTAAATGTGATTACTGAAAAGATAGCTAAACGTTACCCTCAAGTAAAGTCAATAATTTTAAATGTCAATTCTGAACGCACCAATGTTATTTTAGGGAAGAAGTTTAAGACACTTTACGGGAAAGATGTAATTGTCGATTCACTTGGAGGACTAGATTTTGAAATTGGCGCAAGTTCTTTTTATCAAGTTAATCCAGTACAAACTGAAAAACTTTATCGAACTGCCATCAATTATGCAAATTTAACTGGTAATGAAATTGTGATTGATGCCTATTGTGGAATAGGAACCATTGGACTTTTGGCTTCAAAGAAAGCTAAAATGGTCTATGGTGTGGAAGTTGTTGAGGAAGCAATTAAAAATGCTAATAAAAATGCACAAATAAATAATATTACCAATGTTTCATTTGTGGTTGGTAAAAGTGAAGTGCAAATCAAGAAGTGGGATCAAGAAGGAATCAAAGCTGATGTTATTTTTGTAGATCCTCCTCGTAAGGGATGCGATCAGGAATTCTTAAATACGATAATTGAAATGGAAATTCCTAAAGTAGTTTACGTTTCTTGTAATGTTGCTACCCTTGCTAGAGATTTGAGAATATTAGCTGATTCTGGATATGAATTAAAAGCAGTACAACCAGTAGATATGTTCCCTCATACCACTCATGTTGAGTGTGTTGTCTTGATGTCAAGGGTAAGGTAGCTTGAAGTCCAAAATGACAGTATATTATAGTTAAGGTTGGATTTTAGTCAAAACGTTCATTTATCAATGGCAGGAGACTAGAAGTTAATAATAAAAGATTAAAAAACAATGAAACAAATTCACAATGTCTTATTTAGATTATAATATAAAATAATTTAGAAAGGAAGGGCATGCTCAATATACTTAAATATGTATTGAGTATAGAAAAATACCATGTTTTTAATTGATACACAAAACAAAAATGCGATTCCACTTGACAAGAAATCATTCTCGGAACTTAAACTGTCTGAACGATATGATTTACAAGAGTGGATTGCTAATAATCCCAAAATACTTGGTGAAAACCTACTTATAATACAAAAAGAATTTGATGGGTTTTCAGATACAAATGAAAGACTAGATCTGCTTGCTCTTGATGAGAACGGGAAGCTTGTTGTTATAGAAAACAAACTCGATGATTCGGGAAAAGATGTTGTTTGGCAAGCTTTAAAATACGTTTCATACTGCGCAACTCTGACTAAAAGCGAGATTACTGAAATATATCAACGATATCTTACGGAAGGTAACGCTCAAGAGAAAATATCCGAATTTTATGATGGACAGGACTATGAGAGTATTCGTTTAAATCATGTAGAGGGTGATCAGCGTATTATTTTAGTTGCAGCAAACTTTAGAAAGGAAGTAACATCCACCGTTCTATGGTTGCGTAACTATCATGGTGTTGATATTACATGCGTTAAGGTTACACCATATAAGGATAGTGAAAAACTATATCTTCACGTGGAACAAATTATTCCAATACAGGATATAGGTGACTATCAAATTCGCTTGACAGCAAAAAAGCAGGAAGAAACAATTTCATCAAAACAGGAAATTACACGTCATAAAACACGTTATGAATTCTGGGAAAAAGCTTTGCCTGTCTTGAGAGATAAAACAAAGATCTTTAATAATGTTTCACCGACAAAAGATAACTGGCTTACAGGATCAATAGGATATAGTGGGGCTTGGTTTAATCCGATTATTCTAATGGATGGTGCTCGAGCTGAACTGTATATCGATACAGGTGATGAACAGCGAAACATAACTATATATGAAAAGCTTAAATCTAAGGATAATTATTATTCATCTTTTCCAGGTGAGCTTATTTGGCAAGATCTTCCGGGAAAAAGAGCGTGTAGAATTTGTGTCAAATATCATGATTTTGGTCTAAAAAATGTTGATCATTGGGACGAAATAATTAACTGGCTTGCAGAAAAACTTTCTGCTTTGATTAAAACCTTTAAGCCGCTGCTTGATGATATCATGAAGAACTTAGAATAATGTGCTTTTTGGTTGTTATTATAGATTACATTTAATAAACTCATCAAAATTAACTCGATGCTTACTAAAATGATAGTAAGCATTTTATATTTATTTGAGTGTTAGTAGTTTTTGTGATAAAATAGATTTATAATTAATATATTGGAGGATTAAGATGGGCGAAATTAAAACAAAGCCAACTGATTTTAATGTTGATGAATTCTTAATGAGGGTTGAACCAGAGTCAAGGAAAAATGATAGTATTTTGCTAAAAAAAGTCTTTGATAGTGTTTTAGAGGAAGAAGCAATTTTATGGAACAATAACATGATTGGATATGGGCTTTATCATTATAAGTCTGAAAGAAGCAATCAAGAAGGTGACTGGCCGATAATTGCATTCTCACCTAGAAAACAGTATATAGTAATTTATATTATGCCAGGAGTAGAAAAATATAAGGATCTATTAGAAGAGCTTGGAAAACATAAAACAAGTAAAGGATCTTGTATCTATATTAATTCACTAAAAGATATTGACCTCGAAGTATTAAAAAAGGTAATTACAACTTCGGTTGATGACATGAAAAAGATTTATAATGTTTAATGCTAAGGAAGGTGATATGGTGAATGAAAAAGATTATAGCCCGATAACTCTAGTAATACCCAAGGATTTAATTATCGGGGAAGAAGCTCATCCTGAGCCATATGGGGAAAAGATCGTTATCTTAGAAAATGGTATGTGGACAGATGTTTACACCGATGACAATGGTAATTATTATACTATAACCAATGATAATGATCTGATTGAATATATCAAATCAAAGATAAAAAAATAGACTAAAGTGAATAAAAAACAGATTAAAAATATTGCTTCAATCCCTCATTTTTACTTTTTATCATATATAATTTAAATATATTAGAAGATCTTTATTCGAAAATGCACATGATATTTTTTTAGGGGGAGATAATATTGCTTAAATTAGAAAAGAAATATTTACAACTTGCATCTTTAAATCGAAAATCGATTAATGAATATAATGAAAAAATGTTATCTGCAGAAACATTAATTGGAGGGATTTTATTATTATTGCCAGTATTGGCATCTCCATTTAGTGTGTCCAAGAAAGAAGCGATCCCCGCTTACTTGATTGCATCTGGACTCTTTTTTCTTATCTTTTTTGCATTTAAGATTCCATTTATCAAGAAATATCGATTAGTGGGTTTATATCTTTGTTTTTCAATCTTCTTTGGCCTCTCAACTTATCTTAGTGTATATCACTCGCCAAATACACGGGCTACGATACTGCTTGGAGCCTTTTGTATTACTCCTTTGGGATTTATTGATAATCCAAGAAGAGTTAATTTGTTTGTCTTAACTTGGCTATTGATTCATACTGTTCTGGCAGCGATTTTAAAACCTCAATTTGCTCTTGATGACACAATAAATGCATTATGCTTTGCGATACTAGGTTGTTTTATAGGAAATATTATGATAATGGGTCGCTTGGAAGGTTATGAAGCTCGAAGATTATTAATCATCGAAAAAGAAACAGATGTACTGACAGGCGTATTAAACCGTCGTAAACTATTTGAATCATTAGCTATTTTGGAAACAAAAAACTCTAAAAAGCCATCAGGAATATTAATGATAGATATAGATTACTTCAAGGACTATAATGATAGTTTTGGTCATGCCGCAGGCGATCTTTATTTACAACAGGCAGGGGGAATTTTTAATAAATTCTCTAAAAAATACCAAATGACCTTCTACCGTTATGGTGGTGAGGAATTTGTGGCGATGCTTTATGAATACACTCAAGAAGAATTAATGGAGATTGCTGAAGACTTACGAAGCACCGTGGAAAATACCGATATGGAAGGAAAACATATTACCGTTAGTATTGGGGTTGCTTATTGTGGAGACGAAGAGGTTCGAAATTATGAGCACATTATTGAACGAGCCGATAGAGCGGTATATCAAGCTAAGCGATCAGGCCGTAATAAAGTGTTTTTTGAACCGAAGGAAGAGTCTATTAATTAAGCGATAAAACCCATCAGCAATTTTTTCAAATTGCTATTATTGAATAATTATGAGCCAACCCCCTGGGCTCATTTTTCATTGTGAAGTATCTCATTAGTTTCACATCAG
>JGI24503J29689_10020080_pt1 | contig 12016 bp, 15 predicted proteins | sample BioPla3RNA2_FD_29689 | JGI IMG/M metagenome (IMG submission 29689)
TTCTTTTACTTTGAACTGACCGAGGAGAATAATAGTTATGACTACCAAGGATACGATAATATACTATAGTATTGCAAATGAATACACTCGGACTCCGGGTACACGTAAATCAGGGCAATACACTGGTGAACACTTTAGAGAAACCGTGTTGAAGCAGCTTGTCGATAAAGCTATAAAAGAAAAGGCCAAATTGCTTATTGATCTTGCTGGAACACATGGTTATGCTCCATCATTTTTAGAGGAGGCATTCGGCGGCTTGATAAGGGAGGGATACTTTTCAATAGAGGAATTACTAAAAGTAATTGAGGTTAAGTGTGATGAAATGCCTTTGTATGCCGACAAGGTAATCGAATTCATCAAAGGTGCAACCAAAAAAAAGTAAAATGATTGACTCATTACTAACCAAGCCTGCCGGGGTTTATCTTGATTGAGATTATTTCTCTTATTATTAATTTGTTGGCAGTTGGTCTCGGGTATTTCATAGCTGGTGCCCAGAACAAGAAGCTTAATATCGAAACTCGCCAGAAAGAAATGTTGAACAGGCGTATGGATCAGTTCTATGAAAAACTAGAGGACATGGAGCTCGATATTCAGAAAGGGAGTATGGAGTTTAATAAGGCCATTTGGACACCATACTCAATACAGATTAGGCTATACTCACTTCAAAGAATAGTCATCAAAACGTACGGTAATAAAGGGTCAAGAAAATTCAATTTGTCGGTTATTAAACTTATCAACCTGATATACGAGTTGATGGTGAAGCTGGATGAATCTGACTTGGATGATAAGCGACGTTATTCTTACGATTCCAGCCAGATCTTTACTTTAGAAAAAACACTTTCTGATTGCTTTGATATGATTCTAGAATTGCAGATTGATATAAACAAGATGTGATAATCCAACAATAATAATATGCAAAAAACTTTGCATAATTCATCCACGGAGTGATTGAGTTTAGTTCTTCGCATTCCACGGCTGCTTTCAGACCTAGAGGTTATTTTGCAGGCGACGTAAGTCTAACCGCCCCAACTTTCAGATTGTCACAATTCTATCTGTGGTCTCGCTTGTCCAAAGTCTTGGTTTTGTTTTTCGCCCTTTGCGTCAGCTTCTCTCCCTCACTCCCTCTCTCACTCTCTCCCTCTTGCCAACGAAGTTGGCCACATCCGTGGTTTCCAATCGCCAACTCGCCTCAGGCAAGTAAAACAAGCAACTTTTACTTGACAATAACACCCTCTTCACAATCCTTGCTTACACTATGGAAAACGTTAATTTGAGATTATATACATATGACAAGCTCTTGCTTTGCATCGGCTATGATGCAAGACTAATAGCCCGTTTCTGAGCGAATTTCAGCTTAGGGATGGGCCTTTTTTAGTTCCCCTTTCAGAGCAAGACGTGCAATGTAGCAGCTCATTTTAATGTTCAGTGTAGAGTGTGTTTTTAGTCGTAATCCCCAAGCGACGGGGCGAAGCTGCATCTACTCACAGCTATCAGGATTTGGGTCTGTAGTCCTATCTGCATCAAATGGCTATAAACAGTAAGATTTTTGAAACGTTACAATTCGAAGGACATTTTAAAACTAAGTTGAACATCCATTTGCACTATGGAGTAAAAGTTATATGATAATCAGCAGTTACCTACCGAAACAGACGATTGACAACGCAGAGTTGTCCGAACTGTTTCCCGAATGGAGTCCCAAGAAGATAGAGAAGAAGCTTGGGGTAAGAGTTCGGCATATTGCTGCGCAGGATGAGACGGCGCTCGATATGGCTGTTCAGGCTTGCGAGAAGTTGTTTCAGTCTGTGGACAGGAGTATTATTGACTATGTGCTGTTCTGCACTCAGAGTCCGGACTACTTCCTGCCCACTTCCGCGTGCATTTTGCAAGATCGCCTGGGACTGAGGACGGAGGTTGGAGCCTTGGATTTCAATCTCGGATGTTCGGGATTTGTGTATGGATTGTCCTTGGCAAAAGGTTTGCTGTCTGCCGGCATAGCCAACAATGTGCTTTTAGTTGTTTCAGAGACATACTCAAAGCACATCCACCCCAAAGATAAGGGCAATAGGAGCATTTTTGGTGATGCTGCATCGGCAATGCTTGTTGATAGATCGATGCTTCCCAAGATCCATGAGTTTGCTCTGGGGACAGATGGAAGAGGATGGAATAACCTCATCATACCGAACAGTGGTATGCGGAATCGATCTCATGTCCCTGCAAAAGATTGGACTGATGAAAATGGTGCTCTTCGGAATGATGACAATCTCTATATGAATGGTCCCGAGATCTTTAATTTCACCATTGATGCAGTACCGAAACTGATAAATCAGGTGCTTGACAAAAACAGGATGAGTCTGGATGATATCGATTACGTAATCTTCCATCAGGCAAACCAATATATGCTGCAGTATCTTAGGGATATTGTCGGTATTCCTGAGGAAAAGTTCTATATCGGTATGCTGGAAACAGGCAATACGGTATCAGCCACAATACCCTTGGCTCTTGAGCAATGTATTCAGGATGGGACTGTTAAGCAGGGTGACAAGGTTTTGATTGCAGGGTTTGGAGTAGGGTACTCATACGGTGCAACGATATTAACCATATAGGAGTAAATGATGACTATCAATGAATTCTTGGTGCAATTGGCAGACTTGATCGAGATCGAGGATGAGCTTACTTTGGACACCAACTTGAAAGACTATGAAGAGTTTGACTCAATGGCGATAATGTCCTTAGTGGCTTTTATCCATAAGAATTTTGGCAAACAGTTTAACGCCCGCCAGTTGAATCAGATAGACACGGTCGAATCTCTTGTTGAACTTATTGGTGAGGACAGCTTCAGCGCATAATGCTTTGGTCTGATTCCATTCTCAAAGACAAGGGAATACTCATTACAGGAGCATCCTCCGGAATCGGCAGGAGCTGCGCCATCTTGTGCAGCAGATTGGGTGCTCAGATCATTGCCTGTGGCAGAAACAAAGAGCGTTTGTCTCAGACGCTGGACGCACTATCCGGGGAAGGGCATATCAGCTTGGCTTTCGAGATGACAGATGAACATCAGATTGAGGAAAAGCTGTCCAACTTGAAGGGAAGCAAACCCATTTCAGGATTTATCCATTGTGCAGGGATTGAGAGGACAAATCCCTTGAAGACCATTTACATGGATGACTTCACCGAGATGTTCAAGATCAACTTCGCCTCAGCAGTACTGATAAGTAAGTTGATAGCCAAACCCGGTATGTATGACAAAAAGGGCTTGAGTATCGTGCTGATTTCTTCTATTCGGGGCTTGTCTGGTGAAAAAGGTCTCATAGAGTATTCCTCAACCAAATCAGCAGTTTTTGGATTAGTAAAGTCCCTGGCTAAGGAGTTAGCCTCAAAGGCCATCAGAGTCAACAGTATAATTCCATCAATGGTCAATACCCCCATGCTTAGCAGCGTTTTATCGTTGCTTCCCGAAGAATCAGTTTTAGAAATCGAACGAAAGCACCTGCTGGGATTCATGGAACCTGAAGATATCGCAAATATGTGTGTGTATCTGATATCTGATCTGGGCAAAAGGGTAACAGGAACAAGCATCGTTGTCGATAGTGGATATTCTTTAAGTTAGATTTCAGAGAATTAATTGGAGACACAACCAAATACCCAATAATGGAGTATGTAATGAGCAGTTTAGTTAGGCTTAGGGCCTTATCTATTACCGATATGCCGTTGACGTTGACATGGCATAATCAGCCCGAAATCGTAGATCTTTATTCTGGTCACCCCTATCCAGTTAACCAAGAATGCGAGCAAATGTGGTATGATAGAATCCTGACATCAAATATCCCTACTACGGTTTTTGGCATTGAAAGATGTGATAATCACCAATTGATAGGTATTGCAAGTTTGCAGGGCATCAACCTAATTAATCGATCAGCTTCACTTGGGCTGTTAATCGGCGATGTGCCTTCCAGAAAGGGAGGCTATTTCCTTGATGCGTTTATTCAAACTGTGCGATTTGGTTTCCTGCAAATTGGTTTACATAGAATAGCACTAGAAGTACCTCAGAAGAATAAAAGGCTTGTACAGACATACAAGGACTTCGGGTTCGTCCAAGAGGGATTACTTAGGGAGTCTATCTTTAAGAATGGAGAATATAGATCAGTGGTGGTCTTCTCAATATTGCGCAATGAATTCGACGATAACCCACTTTTCAGGCAATCGTAGTTTGCTTGTGGGGTAGTTTATATGTGAGAATCAAAGAGGGAATAATGCTAATTTCCATAGGCTTAATCGATTCTTTTCCCCTCGTCTCTCTTAAGGTCTTTATTGAAAAGGAGTTTGGCAAGAAGATGCTTGGTTCCAAGATCACTGCCGGGAGATTTGACACTGTAGAACAGGTGATGAAGATCATAAGCGAATTTTAATATATGGACTGAGCCCATCGGCAAAAGAATTAAAACAAGGAAGTAAAGAGGTTTATTATGCAAGGAGTTAGGAAATCTTACCACAGTGTGGTCATAGGAGCTGGAATCTATGGCTTATATGCAGCTTCCCGGCTTGCAGAGACCGGCCAACCTATTCTGATTGTGGAGATGGATGACGGCCCCTTTACCCGTGGCAGCTTTGTCAACCAAGCTCGGGTTCACAATGGTTACCACTACCCCCGCAGCGTATCGACAGCCGTCAAGTCATCCTCGTATTTCCGCAGGTTTTCAGATGACTATGCGCCCGCTATTATCGACAACTTTCGCAAAGTGTATGCGTTATCCAGCAACTTCTCTTTTACAAATGGAGTACAGTTTAAAAGGTTTTGCGAGTATGCTGATGTCAAGTGTGATGCCATCGATCCCGGCGAATACTTCAAACCGGGGATGATAGATGCTGCCTTTGAAACTGAAGAATATGCCTTTGATGCCAAAATACTGTGCAATCTTCTTTTGCAGAATGTTGAAAAGTATGATAACGTCAAAATCCAATACGGTACCCGCATCGTGGAGCAGAAGGTGCAGGATGACAAGTATAAACTGACCCTCAGCAATGGAGATGAAATACTTTGTGATCAGGTGCTGAATTCCACCTATGCCAGCGTGAATCAAATCCTTCACCTCTTTGGTTTTGAGAAGTTCAAAATCAAATATGAGATTTGTGAAATTGCCCTGTGCATGCCCAATGAAAACTTGAAAGGGGTAGGACTCACGATCATGGATGGTCCCTTCTTCTCGGTGATGCCCTTCAATTCTGAGGGCGTGTTTTCGCTCACCTCCGTTACCTTCACTCCCCATAGAACCAGTTATACAAGACTACCTGATTTTGACTGCCAGAAGATAAACACCGATTGTACTCCGGAGCAATTCCAAAACTGTAACACCTGTAAAGCAAGGCCCGAGAGTGCCTGGAACTATATGTATCAACTGGCGAGGAAGTATCTCAAGGATGAGATTGATTTTACTCACAAGGAATCATTGTTTGCGATTAAGCCGATACTACTTGCATCCGAGCTCGATGATTCAAGGCCAACGGTGATCCGGGAATTTAGAACTAACCCAAGTTTTATCTCAGTTCTCTCTGGGAAGATAAACACAATTTATGATATGGATGAGGTTTTAACACAATGAAAGAAAAGACTTTTGTTTCTGCCGTAGTTTATGTTTACAATGCTGAAAGAGTAATCCGTGATTATTTGTCCAAGCTGCACAGCGCACTTGGGGAGAAGTTTGAGCTTTTTGAGATCATTTTGGTCAATGACTTCAGCACGGATAGAAGCGCTGAGGTTATCAAGGAAGCGGTCAAGCAGATGAGTGGAAATGTTACCCTGCTGAGCCTGGCCTGGAGACACAAAAAAGAATTGGCCATGCTGGCCGGTACAGATCTCGCGGTGGGCGACTTTGTCTATGAGATCGAGACCACTGATCCGGATTTTACCTGGGATATCATAGCCAAACTGTACGACAAGTCTGTGACCGGCTATGATGTGGTAGCGGCCTACCCCAGGAAAGGAACCAGGTTCAAGTCCCGAATGTTTTACAACTTTTTAAACAGGATTTCTCACCTTGAGGTAGACCCACACACCGAAACCATCAGGATCATATCGAGGAAGGCTCTGAACCGTACCCTCATCGATCGGGGCAAGGTGCGCTATCGCAAAGTGCTATATAAGCATTGTGGTTTTCCCACTACCTCGATAGCATATGAGCCTACCCATAGGCACAAGAGAGCTGAAGACCTCAGTTTCGGGCAAAAGGTTTCTCTGGCATCAGACGTATTTATCGTCTTTTCCAATATCGGAGTCCATGTCGCTGTCGTGTTCTCCATCCTGTTCCTTGTCCTCTCTGTGCTGATAGGTGTGTATGCCCTCGTTACTTATTTTACAGGTGATGTCATCAGCGGCTGGACGACCACCATGCTGTTCCTGTCTCTTGGCTTTTCCGGCGTATTTATCGTTACAGCCATTATTGCAAAATACATCAGCATCATCCTCCAAGAGCAAAAAGCTGGCAATATCTATACTGTAGAGTCTCTGCAGAAGCTGAATTAAACATATCATTACAGCACGAGATGCTATATAGTTACCCGATAGTGAGGTATAAGGAATATGGAACTATATAAGGGAACTACTGTTTACTTTAGGTTGGTAGAGCTGAGTGATGCTGAGTTTATTCTAAATCTCAGGTTGGACCCCAAGGTTAGCAGATTTCTCTCACCCACAGATAGTAGTTTGGATAAACAAATTGCCTGGCTGCAAGGATATAAAGAACGAGAAGCTGCGGGGGAGGAATTCTACTACATCATCCATCGCAGAGACAATGACCTGCCCGTTGGAACCATCAGGATCTACGATTTTGATATCAGGAAGAGTTCTTTCTGTTGGGGCAGCTGGATTGTTAACGCAGATAAAACTGTCTCTGCTGCGCTTGAGAGCAGTATTTTTATTTCAGACAAGGGTTTCTTCGAATTGGGGTTCAATCACTGTCACCTCGATGTAGTTAAGACCAATGCCAAGGTACTTCGCATCTACAATAAAATGGGTTACAAGATTGTCGATGAAGATGAGAGACTGGTCTACCACAGTTACCCCAGACAGATTTATGAACAAAACCGAAGTATAGTATTAGAGCTTATCCAGCGATTGGGTGAGACGGGATAGACAATATGCCATACCACTCTGTGCCAAATACAGGTCAAGAGAATTAGATATGAAAATAAGATTTTTAGACATTCCCGCGATAAACCGGCCCTACCATGATGAATTCCACGCCGCTTTGCAGGTTGCGTTGGATGAAGGCAGCTTTATCTTGGGAGAAGAGGTGAGAGCCTTTGAGAAAGAATATGCCGGCTTCATTGGTACAGACTACTGTACTGGTGTGGCAAACGGACTGGATGCCCTCAGGTTAATCTTCAAAGCCTATATCCAGCTCGGGCTGATGAAACCGGGGGATGAGGTGATAGTGCCAGCCAATACCTATATCGCCTCCATGTTGGCTATCTCGGAAAATGGACTTATCCCTATTTTTGTCGAACCCAATATCAACAGCTACAACATTGATCCCGAGCACGTTGCCAGAGCTATAACGGATAAGACCAGGGCCGTCATGATTGTCCATCTCTATGGGCAAAATGCCATGAACCAAGAGCTTTATGACATAGCCAAAAAACATGATCTGCTCATCGTTGAAGACAATGCCCAGGCTCATGGGACTGAGTATCAAGGTAGAAAGACCGGATCGTTGGCCGATGCAGCGGGGCATAGCTTTTATCCCGGCAAGCTTTTGGGTGCCTTGGGCGATGGAGGAGCTGTTACCACGAACGACCATAATCTGGCTGACATGATCAGGGCAATAGGCAACTACGGCTCCGAGGTCAAGTATGTGCACAACTACAAAGGCTTAAATTCACGTCTGGACGAGGTGCAAGCTGCCTTCTTGAGGATTAAGCTGCCTCATTTGGAAAAAGCAAATAGCGTTCGTAGAGAGATAGCCGCTTACTTCTCAGAACATATCGACCCTGATAAGTTTATTCTTCCTAAGCTTACAGATGCCAGCCAAGATATCCGCACCAATAAAACCCACTCTTGGCATCTCTATGTGGTCCGCCATCCCGAGCGGGACCGTTTGCAAAAGTACCTGTTTGATAATGGCGTCGAGACCATCATTCACTATCCCACGCCTCCTCACAAGCAAAAGGCTTATCGGGAATATGCTCATCTTGATCTGCCCATCACCGAAAGGATACACAGGGAAGTATTGTCTTTGCCCATCAGTCCGGTACAGAGCTTGGAGCAAACGCAAAAGATCGTGGAGATACTGAATAGATTTGAGTAAGGTGAGCTCAAAGAAGGTGTATCTTTTTTTGGTAAACAAGATACGGGAGCTATTCAGATTTTCCCTGGTGGGGGCATTTGTAATGCTCCTTTCCGTCATTATATCCTACCTGTTTCTGGAACTACTAAAAACTCCGCTTGTTCCCACCTATATTTTACTTTACATAAGCACCATTTTCTTATCTTACAAGCTCAATGCCACTTTCACCTTTAAGGCCAGACAAGACCTTTCCGGGCTCATTAAGTTCTATGGGGTCTATCTCATTGGCTTGGCTTTAGGGAGTGTGCTGGTAATCTTATTTCGCAAATGGTTTCCTTTCACAAACTGGGTGATCTCTATCATGGTGCTTCCTTTCACCACACTCTCCAACTTTATCCTCTCTAATCTCATCTTCAAGAATAAAAGGATTGATAAACAATGAGTAAAAGTAAATGTTTAGTAACAGTCGTCACCTACAATGATGGCAATAGATTAAGCAAGACTCTTGCTTCTCAACCTGAAGACTTTCCATACGATATATTGCTGGTAGATGATGGCAGTACCGATGGTTCCTTTGATGATATAGATAAAACTGCCTATACGATTATTAGAAACGAGGTAAACTCCGGTATTGGCGTAAATATCAGAAAGGCGTGTGATTATGCTAAAGCCAACGGTTACGAGGTCATAGCTGTTATACCCGGCAACAACAAGAACACCTTAGCTGAGATTGACCGCTTGGTGGAGCCCATACTCAATAATAAGGCAGATTACGTGCAGGGTTCGCGCTATTTGCCGGGCAGCAGAAGAGACCACACCCCCCTGTTCAGATTGGTCATGGTCAAGGTTTTGGCAGCCATTCTCAGCATTTTGACCGGCAGGAAGATCACCGACTCCATGGAAGGATTCAGGGCGTTCAGGCTTTCCATCTTGGATGATCCTGATATTGACATCCATCAGGACTGGTTAGACCGCTACGGCTTAGAAATCTACCTCTTTTTCAAGATCACCTATGGACGCAAATACAGATATAAAGAAGTGCCTATTTCCAAATTATACCCCAAGGATAAGGTGACCTTGCTCAATCCCAAGGGGGTTAAGTATTCAAAGATTAAGCCCATTATTGACTGGTGGGATATTCTCAGGCCCATACCTCTGCTGCTGTTTGGAATAAAGAAATGAAAAAAGGTTTTTTGAGAGATAACTTTAGGGCTATAATTGCGATTGCCTGGTTGATTTATGGCTTTGTAGTGTTATACTCGGTAAGCGTTGTAAAAACCATGCGCTCTATTTTAAGGCTCCTGGGGGTAGAATTTTGATCGATCTGTTGCTTCTTGTCCTGATTGTATTTACCTCCTTATCACTTGGCAATCTCGTCTTGGGTTTACTAAAGCTAAAATTGGAGGGCCCTACCGAAGTCTTCTTGTATTCAACTGCCCTGGGTTTGGGACTGATCGCACAATTGGTGATGGTGCTTGGATTCATGGGTCTATTTTATCATGACGTGATCCTGTCCCTTTTCCTTATTCTTCTGATAGTTGCCATCATTTTTGCTCGCAAGTTCACTTTCAAACCTAAAACAGACCTTAAAGCCCGATGGCAGAGGCAGCCCTTATGGTTTAAAGCTGTAATTGTCATCACCCTGCTATATATGCTGATCCAGCTTCTAAACTGTATGACGCCGGTTACCAACGGAGATTCAATAGCTTGGTACTTGAGTGTTCCCAAACATTTTCTTGAAAACCATGGTATCATGAATAGGCAACTTGTTGAAGATTATAGCTCCAGCAATATGCCGCAAAACTTGTATATGCTTTCTGTGCTTGGGATGACGTTAAGTTCGGAGATATTGTCACAACTTATCCTTGGATGGTTGATGTCTATCTTGGCATTTCTGGCTATCTATGTGGCGATTAAAAGCTTTACGTCGCGCAGGATTGCTTTTTTGGGGGCGGCCCTCTTTTACACCATGCCTACTCTGAACTGGCTGATCTATAGTGCCAAAATGGACATGGGCTATGTGATGTTTGAGCTTTGCTTTTGGAGCTTATTACTGGAGTGGTTCATTTCCAAGGAAGACAAGGTCTTGTATATATCAGCCATATTCTTGGGGCTTGCCATTGGCTCTAAATACCATTCCCTGCTGGCCTTAGCCGTGGTTTCAATTGGGCTTTTTATCTACTTTTTAGCCAGCAGACTAAGCTTCAGGGAGGCATTTACCACCGCCTTTATTTTTGGTATCATATCGCTTGCTATAGGCTCGCCCTCGCTGATCAAAAACTTGTATCTTACTGGAGATCCCTTTTATCCCATGTTTAAAGGTGGAGGGTTCTTGCGGGGTGAAGGATACGATTTGTATAAGTCTGTGCTTGATATACCCAAGTTCATTTATGCCATGGTATTTGGGAAACAATTTGTAATGAGGCCTCTCTACATGGCGGATAAGCCCTTAGGATTTCTTCCCTTTATCTTCTTTCCTTTCCTGAGCATCAGAAAACTAAGAGAGTACAAATCCATGGTTATCATAGCCTGTGTCTACATCGTTCTCTTCCACGCAGCGGTTATGTTTTCTGTATGGCCCTTCCCCAGGCATATCCTGCCTGCGGTGGGCTTGATGGTAATCCTGAGTGCGGTTGGGGCCAATACCAAGATTAGCCTGTCTTCACAAAGCCTCCTCGGTTTGGCTATTGCCTTGGTTCTATTGTATCAGGTTTTTTACCTTGCTGTTCCATATTACAGCAGGGATAAGGCGGCTTATCTCTTGGGGAGGATGAGTAAAGCTGAGTATTTGTCAAATAATATCTTTGACAAACCCAGAGGCACTCATATGAACAGCAAGATGCTGTCTTATGTGAAATCCATGCCCCAAGATACGCGCATTCTTGCCTTGGATGATGGTAACGGCTATTATGTGCCCAAACCTTTTCTGAAAAAAAGTTATGTATACGACGGAACGGATATTGGTTCCTTTGTTTCTAAATGCAAGCAAGATAGCTTCTCTCATATCTATTTCTCTGATGCCGGCATTGCGAAATATACAGGAAACAAAAACATGGACTTGGAATATGTGATCTTGGGGCACAAAGATGAGTACTTGGAGCATCAATACTCCTCTCAAGGTCAGCATATTTACAGGATTAGATATGAAGTTGCCGCAGATTATTAATCTCCCAAAGTGATAAACATGAGTTTTATTCGCAAGCCTATAAACTTCGTGCTTTCCAAGCTGAATAGAGGCCATGAGCAAAGCGTAGAATTAAAACGAAACATCCTTGTTTCGGTAATTATCAAATTCTTTTCCTTAGCCTTGGGCTTGGTTTATATGCCCACCATACTTACCTATGTGGATAAGTCGCTGTTGGGTATAGTGATGACCTTGGACTCGTTTGTTACTTGGCTCTACCTTGCGGATGTGGGTATAGGTAATGGGCTGAAGAACAATCTTACCGCGGCTATCGCCCTGAATGATACTGATAGGGCAAAAAGGCTGGTGAGTACCGCATACGTAGCCCTGTTTTCCATCATGTTTGTGGTGTTTATCGTAGCCTCAATTGCAGCGAATTTTATCAATTGGAATAGCGTGCTCAAGGTTGATCTGGATAGTCAGCAACTCTTATGGTCTGTGCAGTTTATTATCTTCTCGCTATTGATGTCATTTTGTGTGCGGCTTATCAATACCGTTTTGCAAGCCAACCAAATGATGTTTTTAAACGGGATAACCGATTTGGTTATCAAGG
>JGI24503J29689_10003945_pt1 | contig 12006 bp, 5 predicted proteins | sample BioPla3RNA2_FD_29689 | JGI IMG/M metagenome (IMG submission 29689)
ATTGAAATTGATTTCTTTGGTCTACAAGATGCAAATAATGCGATGCTTCAATTTAACCTTGGTACATTCCATAAAGTAACTGATACTCATCCTGATAAACAAACAGTATTAGGAAAAGTATACTTCTTAAAGGTTGAAGTAGTAAGTGGACCAGAAATTGAAAACCAAGCACCATTATTAACTGGTAGTGATGTATATCTTTCACTTGGTGGAGAAGCATTAGTTAAACAAGGTATTGTTGTTAAAGATGACAGAGATAACTTAACTTTAGATGATGTTACTGCAGAAGCTTTAGGTGAAGAGTTAGATGTTAATAAAGAGGGTGTCTACGAATATAAATACACTGTAAAAGATTCTGAAGGTTTAGAAACAACAATGACTAGAAAATTCGTAGTTGGTTCATTTATTGTTCCTACAATGGATAAATGGACTCAATGGTCAGGTGATGGTGGAGAACAAACAGTTACTGCCGCACCAGGATCAAAAGAAGCTTCAATTGAAATTACAGCACTTGGACCAAATGCATGGCACAACCAATTCAAACTAACTAACTTAAAGGGTAATAAAGGAACGTATGAAATTAGATTTAAAGCTTCTTCAACAGTTGCAAGAACTATTGTCTTTGCGTTAGAGTCAAACTATGGAGTTGGAGTTCCAAGAGTATGGCACAGACTAGAACTTACTCCTGAACTTAAAGAATATGTCTTTGAATTAGTTTTACCAGAAGATGCTCTTGAAGCTGGTTCATTCCAATTCTTTATGGGTAATTGTGCTCATGAAGAAGGCTTTGAAGATGGAGTATATGTACCATCAACAATAGCGATTAAAGACTTTAAAGTTTTACGTTTAGCCGATATTCCTATTCCATTTAATATTCTTACAATGGATTTATGGACAGAGTGGTCAGGCGATGGAGGAACACAAGTTGTTACTGCAGCGGAAGGTTCAAAAGAAGCAAGTATTGAAATTACAGCACTTGGACCAAATGCATGGCACAACCAATTTAAATTAACTGGACTTAAAGCAAGCCGTGGAAGATACATATTAAGTTTCCAAGCTTCATCAACAGTTGCTAGAACTATTGCGTTTGCATTAGAGTCAAACTTTGGTATTGGGGTTGAAAGAGTATGGCATAGACTAGAACTTACACCTGAACTTCAAGAATTTGAATTCGAATTAATTTTACCTACTGATGCAGTAGATGCAGGATCATTTCAATTTTTCATGGGTGATTGTTCAGGAGCAACAGGGTTTGAAGATGGAGTATATGTACCATCAACAATAGTTATTAAAGATTTTAAAGCTCCACGTGTTGGCGATGTTCCAATTCCGCAAGAAGTTCCTACAATGGATTTATGGACTCAGTGGTCAGGAGATGGTGGAACACAAACAGTTACTGCAGCGGAAGGTTCAAAAGAAGCAAGTATTGAAATTACAGCACTTGGACCAAATGCATGGCATAATCAATTTAAATTAACAAACGTTACACCAAAAGAAGGTAAATATGAAATTAAATTCCAAGCTTCATCAACAGTAGCTAGAACAATCGTATTCGCATTAGAGTCAAACTTTGGTGTTGGTGTTCCAAGAGTATGGCATAGAGTAGAACTTACACCTGAACTTAAAGAATACAAATTTGAATTAATACTTCCTGCAGACGCAACAGCTGGTGGTTCATACCAATTTTTTATGGGTAATTGTGCTCATGAAACAGGTTTTGAAGATGGAGTTTATGTACCATCAACAATAGTTATTAAAAACTTTACAGTTACACGCGTTTCAGCTGCACCAATTAAACAAGAAATTCCTACAATGGATTTATGGACAGAGTGGTCAGGAGATGGTGGAACTCAAGTTGTTACTGCTGAAGAAGGAGCTACTGAAGCTTCAATTGAAATTACAGCACTTGGACCAAATGCATGGCATAATCAATTTAAATTAACTGGACTTAAACCTAAGGCAGGTAGTTATACAATTACATTTAAAGCTTCATCAACAGAGGCTAGAACAATTGTCTTCGCATTAGAAAATAACTTTGGTGTTGGTGTTCCAAGAGTATGGCATAGAGTAGAACTCACTTCTGAACTTCAAGAGTTTACCTTTGAATTAGTGCTTCCGGCGGACGCAACCGAACCAGGTTCATTCCAATTTTTCTTAGGAAAAGCTGCTCATGAAGAAGGCTTCGAAGATGGAACTTATGTAATATCAACAATAGTAATTAAAGACTTTACATTTACTAAAAACCCATAAAATAAGATAATAAAAGGCGCATGGGTTTCCTGCGCCTTTTAATTATTTCATTATGAAAATAACAGAGATTTTAAAACAAATTGAAAAAACAGCCGTTCGTTTTTTCTTTGACCATACCAATTTAAATAAAGAATCTAAAGGTTACGGGCTAACAATTGATAACACTAAAAATCTTAAAAAGGCGACTATTGCTGGAAGTGGATTTATGTTAGCTTCTTTAATCGTAGCCGAAAAAAGAGGAATTATTAAAAGAGAAGAAGCAATCGATATCGTAAGGCACACATTAATTAACTTTTATGAAAATATTAGTCATTATGAAGGTTTTTTCATCCATTTTGCAGAATATGAAACAGGAAAACGCCACAATTTATCAGAATACTCAACAGTAGATACAATGATATTTTTATGTGGTGCGATTGCGGTAGATAGTTATTTTCAAGATGAAATAATTAAAACTTATTTTAATAAGTTAGTTAGTAGAATAAACTTTCCTAAATTTGTTCATTTAAAAGATAATAAACCAACATTTTATATGGCATATAACCCTGATAAAGATGGTCAATATGTAAAAAAAGAACCAGGATTTATTCATCATTGGTCAATGTTTGCAGAACAAATACCACTATATGTTATTTACGCTGGTTTAGGATATGAAAAAGCATTAGATGTTTATAAGAGTTTTAAAAGAGAAAAAGGTTCTTATAAAAATATAGAATATTATTTTACTCCTGGTAATGCTTTATTTGTATATCAGTATCCACTTGCGTTTTTAGATCTTAAAGGAATTAAAGATGATGATAATATTAGTTGGTTAGAAAATGCGCACTTAGCAGTTAAAGCTCATCAACAATTATCGGTAGATATAAGCAGTAAATATAAAACATTTAATAAATATGCTTATGGGTTTACTGCTGGAATGACAAAAACAGGCTATCAAGTTTTTAGAGGATTACCTAATGTGGAAAACAAATACGCAACTGATGGTACAGTTCATCCACACGCAGTTGTGGGATCGCTTAATATTAATAATGAAATTGCGGTTCCCGCAGTTGAATACTTATATAACAAACCAAATCTATTTACGGAATATGGCTTTGTGAGTGGATTTAATGAAAATGAGGGGTGGATTGCGAAATCTTATTTGGCAATCGACAAAGGATTAGAACTTTTAATGGCCAATGCTTATTTATCTAATGATGTAAGGGATGCTTTTATGAATCATGAAATAATTAAAAAAGGACTGGAAGTATTGAAATGGAAATAATCTATCAAATTTATCCTTTAAGTTTTTTAGATACTAATAATGATGGTATTGGAGATATAAAAGGGGTAATTAAAAAACTTGATTATTTTGAAGAGTTAGGAGTTAATTATTTATGGTTAACACCAATATTTTCATCACCAATGGAAGATAATGGATATGATATTAGCGATTATTATAATATTAATCCAATTTTTGGTTCACTTGATGATTTAAAAGAGTTAATTAAGAAGGCTAAAAAAAGAAATATTAAAATAATTTTAGACTTAGTCTTAAATCATACAAGTACCGAACATATTTGGTTTAAAGAAGCTTGTAAAGGTGTGGATAATAAATATCATGATTATTATATTTGGAGTGAAGAAAAAACAGATATTACCTCAATATTTAGTGGTTCAGCTTGGGAATATGTTGAAAGTGTAGATAAATATTATCTTCATATGTTTTCAGTAGGGCAGGCTGACCTTAATTGGAAAAATAAACACTTAAGAGAAGAGTTATATAAAATGATTAATTATTATATTAATTTAGGTGTTGGTGGTTTTAGATTAGATGTTTTAGATTTAATTGGAAAAGATTTAGAAAATAACAATCTTTATGATCGAAATGTATTAAAAAAATATTTGCTTGAATTAAATAATAGATGTTTTAAAGGAAAAGATATTTTTACTGTGGCAGAAATGAATCTACCACTAGAAAAAGCTCAAAAGTTAAGTGAAGAAAATATCTTAACCACAGTTTTTCAATTTGACCATATTGCCTTAGATGAAGTAAAAGGTAAAGGAAAATGGGAATTAAAATCTTTAAAATTAGATGATTTAAAAGAAACTTTAAATAAATTTCAACAAGCTTACTCTAAGGGAGGAATGCCTTCACTATTTTGGTCAAATCATGATCAACCAAGAGCGTTAGGAAGATATTTAAATTTAGATTATAGATATTACGGTCAAACAATGTTATTTATGCTTATGTTTTTACAAAAAGGACATATTTTTATTTATCAAGGTGAAGAGTTTGGAATGTCTGGATTAGGTTATGTAGATATTAGTGTATATAAAGATGTTGAAGCGATTAATTACTATAATGAAGCAATTAAAGTAAAACCTAAAGAAGAAGTTTTAAAAAGTTTATCTGTTAAAGCGAGAGACCATTCAAGAACTCCTATGCAATGGGATAATACAAAGTATGCGGGATTTTCAAATGTTAAACCTTGGCTTGATGTAAATAAAAATTATCCTACTGTTAATTTTAAAAAAGACTATGAAAGTGAAAATTCAATTTATCTCTTTTTAAAAGAATTATTAAAGATAAAAACTAATAATGAAACACTTAAAAATGGTTCATTTAAATTAGTTGATTTAGGAGAAAATGTTTTTGCCTATGAAAGAAAATTAGATGAAAATTATTTAGTGGTATGTAATTTTAGTGATTGTGAACAAAAAATAAAAGATATTGATGGGAAAATAATTTTAAATAATTATAAAGAGTTTAATAATAAGTTAAAACCTTATCAAGCATTATTAATAAAAAGGGGGTAATCTTATGGTGACAATTAAAGATGTGGCAAAATTAGCTGGTGTATCAATTTCAACGGCTTCTCTTGCGTTAAATGATAAACCTAGAGTTAGCAAAAAAACCAAAGAAAAAGTTTTAAATGCGGCTAAAGAATTAGGTTATCGTCCTAATTTTAGTGCTCAAGCACTTAAAACAAAGAAAACTGGAAGTATTGGTGTTTTTATTTATGGTTTTGGTGGTCCGATATTTTCTGACTTATTAGAAACAATTCATATTGAACTAAGAAAAGAAGAACTAAACTTAATTGTTTCAATGGGAAAAAGTGCACTAGAATTACTTAAAAATAAACAGGTTGATGGCGCAATCATTTTTGATACTAAAATAACTGATGAAGAAATTATTGATTTCGCTAAGACAAGACCAGTAATTGTTTTAGATAGATATTTAGATTATCCTAATGTTTATTCATCGGTTGTTAAAAATGAAGAGTTTGTTTATAAAATGATTTTAGAAATGATTAAAGAAGGCTATAAAAAGTTTTCTTATGTTAGTGGACCAGAAAGAACTAAAGATAATCAAGATAGATATCGGGGATTTTTAAAAGCTTTAAATGAAAAAAACATTGTTCCTCATTTAAAATTTAAAGGTAATTTTACTATTGAAAGTGGTTATTCAGTTGGTAAGCAAATCGCGCTATTAGAAGATAAACCAGACTTTGTGTTTTGCGCAAACGATGAAATGGCAGTAGGGTTAATAAGAGCGCTTAAAGACAGTAAGGTGCGTATTCCAAGTGAAATTGCGGTAGCGGGATTTGATGGAATATATTTAGGCGATTATATTATCCCTAAACTAACAACCATAAAGGTTGATTATTTAGATTGGGGAGTATATATTTCTCAGAAAATGATTCTTTTAATCAAAGGGCATGAAATTTATGAAATGAAAGAACCAAAAGCGGAAATAATCTATAAAGAAAGCACGTAGTTAAATATAAAGGTGGGCATTTAAAATGATTATTAAAAACGAACTTAAAACTTATCAAATTGGTAATAAGTTAAAAATAGATATTTTACCATCTGGTGATATTTATAAAATTCATTATGAAGAATATATGATTAATCAGTTAAAGGGAAATTTAATTGATGGAATGGTATCTAATATCTATTTAAGAAACTTTAATACTAAAGAAGTAGAACCTTTATTAGGATTAAAAAGTAGTAACGTTAAAACTACTTTATTAAGAAATCAAATTCTTTATGAAGGGTTTGTTTTAGGTGTTCGTTATGAAGTTTTACTTTCAGTAAAAGATTTTACCTTTATTTATCAAGTTAGCCTAGAAGGTAGTGGAGAATATGAATTATATTTCACTCAAGATATCGGTCTTAATCATGAGGGCGCTATTTTAAATAATGAAGCATATAATGCGCAATATCTTGATCATAGAATTTTTAAAACAAAAGATGGATATATAACTTTATCTAGACAAAACCAAGGACGAAATGACTTACTTCAAATTGGTTCTAATTATAAAATTAATAGTTATTCTACTGATATGTTACAGTTTTATGGACTTTCATTTAAAGAAAATAGAGAAATTTTAGGTTTAAAGAAGGAAAAACTTGAAAATAAAAATCTTCAATATGAAATGCCTTTAATCGCTTTACAAACAAAACCATTTACTCTTGGTAAAAATGTTATTTCATTTTATGGATTATATATCCCAAACCACGAAGAAATATTAGAAGAACCTTATAAAGTAGAAATAGATTATATAAACAAAAATGAAAAGATTAAAGAACTTAATTTTACAAAGCCTTTAATTGGTAACGTTATAAATGGTTTAAGTGTTAGTCATCCTTCAAAAAATAGATTATTTATTGAATATAATAAAGAAAGTAGAGTTATTGCGTTCTTTGATGAAAATAAGCATATCGTAAAAAAAGAAAAAGAACTATTAACTGAAAGAATGCATGGGCATTTAATGATTTCTGGAGATATTTTAAATGCGGGAACAACAATGGCTTCTACAAACTTTATGAACGGTATTTTCGCAAGCCGTATCGTTATTGGAAATACTAATTTTCATAGATTAAATGGAGATTTAAGAAATGGGCTAAACCTTCAAACCATCTCAGGATTAAGAGCTTATCTTAAATATGATAATAAATGGCATTTATTAAATGTTCCAAGTTATTATGAATTAAGCGCTTCTAAAACTAGTTGGGTTTATGTTTTTAATAATGATGAGATAAAAATTGATTATTATGTTGCCTTAGAAGATTGTTGCCAGCAACTATCATTTAAATCTAAAAACAACATAAAATATGATATTATCTTTACTAATCAACTTACCTTGGGAGAAAGTGAATATAAACAAAAGATAAATTTAGATATTAAAGATGAAGAAGTTATTATAAAGTTTTATAATAATGGATTAGTTAATAACAATTATCCTCATTTAAAATATAAAATAAGTTCTAAAGATGTTAATTATACTAATGATGGTATTTTCTTTAAAGAAGAAATGGGTCATGGTTTATTAGTAATGGAATATAAGAATAAAAGTGAAGTAGTAATAAATATTTTAGGAACTCTTGATGAGTTTTCAAATAAGCAAATAGACTTTAATAAAGAGTTTATTAAATATGAAAAATTTTTAAAAGATTTAATTAATTTAGAAATTAAAGATAACCTAGAAATTGCGAGTAAATTTAATAAAACCTTATATTGGTATACCCATAACGCACTGGTTCACTATTCAAGCCCACATGGACTTGAACAAACCGGTGGTGCAGCATGGGGAACAAGGGATATTTTACAAGGGCCGTTTGAACTTTTCTTGGCATATAAAAGATATGATATTGCTAGAAGTATTTTACTAAAAGTATATTCACGTCAATTTATTGAAACTTATGACTGGCCACAATGGTTTATGTATGATAAATATGCATTTATTCAAGCTCATGATTCTCATGGTGATATTATTGTTTGGCCACTAAAAGCGTTAGCGGACTATCTTACAATAACTAGCGATTATTCTATTTTAAAAGAAGAGGTAACTTATTTTTCAATTAAGGAAAACCGCTTTATAAAAGGAGATAACATATTAGGTCACGTTAAAAATCAAATAAATGCGATAATAGGTAGTAGTATTAAAAACACTTCACTTCCTAAGTATGGTGGAGGCGACTGGAATGATACATTACAACCTAAAGATTCATTTTTAACTGAGAAGATGGTTTCTTCTTGGACAATTAGTTTAATTTATGAAGCTTTTAATAATTTTGGTAAGAATATTAAACCTTTAGACGCTAAATTGTATAATTTAATTAATGACTTTTTAATCAGATTAAAAAAAGATTACTATAAATATATTATGATTGATAATAAACCTGCGGGATTTATTGTTTTTGATAATACTAAACCTATCCCATTACTTCATCCAAATGATTTGAAAACGGGAATTAAATATCGTCTTTTATCTTATCAACAACCAATTATTTCAGAACTTATTACTAAAGATGAGGCTCTTAATAATCACAAGATAATGTTACAACATTTAAAGTTTCCAGATGGAATGAGATTAATGGATAATCCTGTTACGTATAAAGGTGGCTTAAAAACATATTTCCAAAGGGCGGAAACGGCTTCTAATTTTGGAAGAGAAGTAGGAATATTATATGTTCATGCCCATATTAGGCATATTGAAGCTTTAGCAAAATTAGGGTTTAGTAAAGAAATAAAAGAAGAGTTAGAACAAGTAAATCCTATTGGAATAAATGATGTAGTAAAGATTTCTAATATTAGGCAATCAAATGTGTATTTTTCATCTAGTGATGCCAACTTTTATGATAGATATTTAGCGGAAGAAAACTTTCATTTATTAAAAGAAAGTAAAATTAAAGTAAAATCTGGTTGGCGCTTATATTCAAGTGGTCCAGGAATTTATATTAATCAATTAATATCTAATTATTTAGGAATTAAACAAATTAATAATAAACTTTATTTAGATCCAGTTCATGATTTAGATAAATTGGAAGTTAAATTTATCTATAAAGGTAAAGAAATAATGGTTAAATATTTTGTTAATAGTAGTAATGATTGTCTTTTAATAAATGGTGGTAAAATAAATATTAAAAGAGAAAAAGAATGTTATCGCGTGGGTGGTTATTTAATTAGTGATGATTTATTAAAAAATAAAAACACTATTGAAGTTCACTACAAAAATTAAGAGGTGTTTTATGGAAACAGTAAAATATAATAAATATGCTCAATTAGATCAATATTTAGTTAACGGTGATATTTGTTTAATTTATTTTCATGGTGGAGGATTAGAAGCGGGAAATAAGGGTGAGTTTAAAAAGTTAGCTGAATATTTAAATAGTGAAAAAATAGATTGTTATCTTCCTGAATATAGATTATATCCTAATGCTAAATACCCAGAATTTATTTTAGATGCGGCAGATTCTGTAGCTTACGCATTAAAACAAAAAAACTACAAAAAAGTAGTTATTGGTGGTACATCCGCGGGCGCTTATTTGGCAATGATGTTATATTTTGATAAAAGATATTTATCTAAACATAATATTGATAGTGAAAGTGTAAGTGGCTATATTTTTGATGCTGGGCAACCAACAGTTCATTTTAATCTATTAAAAGAACAAGGCTTAGATGTAAGAAGAATTTTAGTTGATGAAAGAGCGCCACTTTATTATTTAAATAAAGATGTTTTATCTAATGTTAAGTTTTTAGTGTTTTATGCTGAGTTTGACCTTCTTGTAAGAAAAGAAGAAACAGAACTTTTAAAACATTTAATGCTTAATTATGGATATAAAGAAGAAAATTTAAATTTTAATCTTGTTAAAAATAATAAACATTGTCAGTATACTCATACAAATTATTTTAATAAAACAGTTTTGGATTTTATTAAAAAAATATAATTTAACGAGGTAAGTTAAATGGAAGATATTTTAAAAAATCTTACAATAGAAGAAAAACTTGGACAATTAACGATGATTCCACCGTTTTTTTACATTGGAGATTTGAAAAAGGAAGTTTTTGGGGCATTAACTGAACTTAAATTAGATGAAAAGAAAATCTTTTTAACTGGTTCAGTTTTAGGAATTCAAAATCATGAAGAAATGAATTTAGTTCAAAAAACTTACCTAGAAAAATCACGTCATAAAATTCCTTTAATTTTTATGGGAGATGTGATTCATGGTGCTGTAACAATTATGCCTACACCACTTGCTCAAGCTTGTTCATTTAATCCAGAATTGGTTAAAAAAGGTGCTAGTGAATCCGCCAAAGAAGCAATGTCAAAAGGTCTTCAAGTAACTTTTTCACCAATGAGCGATTTAGTAAGAGATCCTAGGTGGGGAAGAGTTAATGAATCATTTGGAGAAGATCCTTATCTAAATTATGTTTTTTCATATGCAACTGTTAAGGGTTATAAAAGCGAAGGGTTATTATCTTGTGTGAAACATTTTGCCGCTTATGGTTTATCAGAAGCTGGGAAAGACTATAATACAGTAGATTTATCAAGAATAAATTTATTTTCTTATTTTTTATCGGGTTATGAAGGCGCAATCAATGCGGGTGCGGATTTAGTAATGACTGCGTTTAATACTTTTGAATATGTTCCCGCAACTATTAACAAATATCTTTTAAAAGATGTTTTAAGAGGTAAATTAAAGTTTAAAGGAGTTATTATTTCTGATTATGATTCCTTACTTCAAACAATAAATCACCGCACAACTTTAAATGACTGTGACGCCGCAATTAAAGGGATTACTGCAGGGCTTGATATTGAAATGGCTTCAAGTTCTTATTTAAGATGTTTATCTGAAGAAACTAAGAAGAATCCTGAATTATTAAAGTTAATAGATGAAGCGGTTTTAAGAGTTTTAAAGTTAAAAGAAAAAGCGGGTCTTTTTAAAGACCCTTATAAGAAGAAAGATTTATCATTAGATACTTCAAAAGCTTTAAAAGTTTCTTATGATTTAGCTAGCGAATCAATAGTATTACTTAAAAATGAAAATCTTCCTTTAAATAAGAAAACAAAGGTATCATTATTAGGAAAATATGTTAGTGAAAAGGATGTTTTAGGTCCTTGGAGTTGGCATGGAGATCCTAATAATACTGATGAATTATCTAAATATATAAATGCTTATTATAAAAGTGATTTTGAAATATTTGAACATTATGATATTGAAAAAATTAAAAAAACAGAACATATTATTTTAGCGATTGGTGAAACAAGACATGACTCTGGGGAAGCGCATAGTAAAGCCGATATAAATATAAGTTTACATTATGAAACTTTAATTAAAAAACTAAGCAAATTAAATATTCCAATTACATTAGTTTTATATACTGGAAGACCACTAGTAATTACTAATATTGTTCCTTTTGTAAATAATATTTTAGTTCATTTTCATTTGGGTTCTATGACTTCAAAAGTAGTTGCGGACACAATTTATGGAATTAATAATCCAAGTGGGAAACTACCTATGACATTTCCTAGACATATAGGTCAAGTGCCAATTTATTATAATCATTTATCAAGCGGAAGACCTTATCAAGAAACGGATCCATACACAATGAAATATATTGATATTTCTAATGAACCTATGTATGAATTTGGTTATGGGTTAAGTTATTCTAAGTTTAAATATTCTAATTTAGAAATAACTAATAAAAAAGCAACCCTAAATAACTTACCTACCATTAAAGTTACCGTTACTAATGAAAGTAATATTAAAGGAAAAGAAAGTGTCTTACTTTATATTAAAGATGATTTTTCAAGTATCGCAAGACCAGTTAAAGAATTAAAACAATTTAAAAAAATTACTTTAAAACCAAATGAATCAAAAGTTGTAGAATTTAAATTAAGTAAAGAAGATTTATCATTTTATAACCATGATTTAAAAAAGATGGTAGAAAAAGGTACATTTACAATTTATATCGAAGAATTATAC
>JGI24503J29689_10032392_pt1 | contig 12004 bp, 9 predicted proteins | sample BioPla3RNA2_FD_29689 | JGI IMG/M metagenome (IMG submission 29689)
TCTCTTGGACATACCTGTCCCTGACGACATCGATGATGCACGGGAACTGGATTGTCTGCTGAAGATAGCGAGAAAAATCGGATGCAGGTTAATGCCCTTTTTAACCGTTACGGAAATACGGGAATTCGTATTGGAATACAGCGAAGAAAAAGCGGCCGAGCTTGATGAAGTTTACGACAAGCTGCCCTTATTTAAATTAAGGATCGTACCATGGCCGGGACTTCCCGTTTTTTATTACAGGATGAACGGCGAGAAGATTTTTTATGAAGTCATGTATTTTCCCGATACGAACGTCTGTATCATCGCTAAGTTTTCCTATCGGGATTTGCAGTCCTTTAAGCGGTTGGGCGATTTTGATACCGATACCAGGATAGCTACGGGTGATGATGCTCAAAAATGCATAGGAATACTAAAATGAGACATTCTTTGATCGGAAGGCTGAACTTGTTTATAAAAAGATACACCGTCGTATCGGCTGTTTTCGTGCTGGTCGTTGCCTTTATATTCGGATTCGTAACATATCGTAACGGCGTTTTATTTCTCAGGAAAGAGTCTTTTTTATGGTCCGAATATTTGACGGATTTTTCTTCCTTGTTAAAACGGGAAACTTCCCCTAAAGACGGTACGGCATACGCATTTTTCGAAGACGGAGCCTTATACGTTAATTCCCGCGCCAACGGCTCGATAAGGACGTTTGTCATCACAAGGGACGACCTTCCGGAAAATGTTTTAATCATTTCCCCCGACGGCGACAGCTTCTCCGGGAGAGTGGGATTTTTGCCCGAAGGAAAGGCAAAGATAGGAAAATATATCGGTTACGTTAAAGATTTTCCCGTCGGAGAAAGCCGGTGGAAAGTTTTTGTCGGAGAAGTTCCCGTAAAAATAATTTATTCTCATTCCGGTTTTCTTTCGTGTCTTGCCCTTGTATCTTTCCTGTATGCATGGTTTTTAAGGGTATTTTTGGTAAAGACTAAGGATTCCCTGGCGAAGGATTTGGGAGTTTTAAAAAGTCTCGTTGAAACCTTTGCGAAGCAGGGAGAAATTCCCGTTTTGTCGGGAACGGAATCGTGGGAGATAAGGTCTCTTGCGAAGATATTATACGACGTCTCTCAAAAGATGAAGGAAGAACAGTATAAAGCCCTGCAAAAGGCCGGGACGGACGAATTAACGGGCCTTGCGAACAGAAGGGCTCTCGAAGAAAAACTTGACCAAAGAATATTGCAGAACAGGACGTTTTCTTTAATTTTCATGGACTTAAACGGATTTAAGTCGGTAAACGATATTTTGGGACACGACAAAGGAGACGAAGTTTTAAAGGAAGTGGCGGACAAGCTCAAGAAAGTATTCAGAAGTTACGATTTTATAGCCCGCTGGGGCGGAGACGAATTTGCGGTTTTGTTTGAAGGGGACGCCGAAAAACAGCTTGACGAGCTCAAGAAAAGAATTTTAAGGGCCCTTTCGGAGATAAAAATAGAAAAAGAATTAAAGATAGGAGCTGCAATAGGCTGCGCCGTATGGCCGGTAGACGGAAAGACTCCCGGCGAACTCTTGAAGACCGCCGATGAGCGAATGTATGCCGATAAGATCATTTCGAAGTCAATTCGCTGAACGATTTTTTAATTTCTTCGTTGGCGTTAACTACGTAAAAGATCGGCACATTCTTGATGAATTTACTTGCCGTCTTTATTACTGTTTTACTTATTTGATCCACTTCCGAACATTCTATTACGGCCGCGATTTCATCGTCACGGCAGTTGTTTAAAAATTTGGCAAGGAGTTTGCCTATGGCGGGGCCTTCGAGTCTCCTGCCTATCTTTCCCATATAAATGATTCGGGCTTTCATGTATAGTCTCCCTTGTAGTATAATAACTATTAGAATATCATACCAAATTGTGTTATAATTATCAACTGTAAAGGAATGATTACATGGAAAAGAGAAAATGGAAAGATAATCCGAGTTATAAAGAAGACGACCTGCTGTCGCGCATAGCGGAAACCGTAAACGACAGGCCGTCGAGCATAACAAGGGATTACGCAAGCTGTCTGACGATAAGCGGGGACCCCGTATCTTTAAAGGAAACTCCCTTTAAGATAACGGAAGTTTCTCTTTCTCCCAGTCGCCTGATTCCTTCGGAAGGCGAAATTTACGAAGAAGAAAAAGAAAAATTAAAGGAAAGCGTCAAGTCCGCGCTTAAAAAGTTTCGCGAAAGTCGCCTTGAAGGACTTGATATGCTTTATTCTCCCTTTTCGGAAGTCCGCGAAGTCTTGGGCGAAATAGACGACAAAGACGAAGACCCGGACGAAAGGATCGAAAGGGCAAAAAAGAAATTGGCCGACATGGGCTTTTCGGAAGAGCATGTAAACTCGGTATGTTTTCTTCCCAAGGAAAAGGCATTGAAATTTGCTACGGACGAACTTTCCCTGTTTTTAAGGCCTATACTGGAAGATTTCGATTATTTGTTCGGTAAGTTAAGCAGCTTCGATCCGAAGGAAAGAAAGAAGGCCTTCATTACGGTTATCAGGGCGTGGGAAGAAGCCGCGGAAGAGTGGGAAAAGGAAGAAAAGGAGCACCTGCACGAGCTGTCTCCCGGACTTTTGGCGAGACTTTCCCGCTATGATATCACCTTCGCTCAGCAGATGAAAAATATAGCAAATTCTTCTTTTCGATCCATGACGGATTTCGATACCGCTCTCGGCGCTATCCTGATCTCCGGTATGTTTCCGCCCGCTTCGTTGTTATTTGTCCTTCCGATGCTCGTTCCGGGACTGCTGGGCATTCTCTTTGAAGATATTTCAAAATCAAGAGAATCAAAGTCACGGGACCAACAGGCGCTGATAAGCGAAGAAATGTCCCGCCTGTTTGCAAGTAAGGCAACGGGAAACGCGGTAATGACCGAGATTGCCTTGATGCTTGCAAACGGAGAATCTCCCGAAAGGGTGTTAGACGATATATCAAAGATGAAAGACAGGCTCAGAGATATGTTTGAAATGGCTTACAAATCGGGCAAAAGCATTTTTTCTTCTTACTCTCATAATGACATAATTCAACCCGGCGGAGCGGAACATATTAAATTAAACGAAGAAACGAGAGACGTAGCCAAAGCCGTCCTGCATGAATTTTGGGACGAACGTAAAGAGAAGGCCCTTGCTTCCATAGAAGAAAGCGCCATAACCGAATCGGAGATCGCTAAATCTGCAAAAATTTGCTGGGACCAAGAAAAGGTATTCTGCCGTTTCGATAAATCGCCTGAAGAAAACGCCTTTTCGAAGCTGAAATTTAGACAGGTCGAGAAAAACATTAAGGAATATTCGGATCACATTAATAAAATTATCAACGAAGTAAGGTATGGCTCCGGAGCGGGAAAGCTGGTACTTTCCTATTTCGGAATTTTATCTCCGGCTACCCGAATCGCGGCCGTGTTTTCTTCCGATTACGGGATATTCGGAGAAAAAATAGGGCGTCAATCAGGAACTTCAATGGCCGAAGCAAGGCTGATATTAAGCGTTTTTAAGGATCTCGAGCCCTTAAAAGATCTCAGGGACTCGGAAGTAGTGAAAACAATAGCTGCAGATGCAGTCGTGAGAATGCTCCCGCAGGAACTTCTGGGAAAGATCCATAACATTTCCATACCTGACATTTCTTCCCACCGCGATCCTAGGGACTTAATAAAAGCCATGTATCCGATAGAAAAAATGATAGCCAATATAAAAAACGTCTTCGAAGATGCTCCCGAAGACACTCGGAAAATGGCGGGTCTAATTATGTTTTTGGCAGGTTTTCACGATTATGAAGAAATTTATCCCGTCGTCAAGGAACTGCTGGTCAGTAAGGACGAACAGGGAAACTTTCCCGAAATCGTGAACCTGAAGGCCGAAGCGGAGATGTTTTTACGGAAAATGAAACAGATGGACGAAAGGAAATTCGATGACTTGGTTACGGATTTTTACGTGGCCTTTAACCACACCGCTGCAGAGCCCGGGCTCGTGGAAGCCGTAAAAAATCATGAGCTTCCCTTTGAAATACCGTCCAAAACAAAAACAGGAGATATCGAAGAAACCTTCGAGATAGAAAGATGAAAAAAATACTGATAGTAGAAAGCCCAAATAAAGCGAGAGAAATATCCCGAATGAAATTGGGAGTCGTTCCCAAGGCTACTTTCGGGCATATCGTGGATTTACCGCCCGATACGATGGGCATGGAGATACGCCCCGATAAGGTCTTTTTCGTACTGGAGCCTTTGAAGAACAAGAAGAAGACCATAGCGGAGCTTAAAAAGGCATGCAAGGGAAATATTGTTTACCTTGCGTCGGACCCCGACAGGGAAGGCGAAGCCATTGCGTGGCATGTTTACAGGGAGATAAAGAAAGTAGCAAAGGAAGTACACAGGGTAGACATACACGCAATAACCAAGGCGGAGATAGAGAAATCTTTAAAAAATTCCCGAAATATCAACGAAAGTCGCGTAGAAGCGCAGGTAGCAAGGAGACTAACCGACAGATGGATAGGTTACGTCCTTTCTCCCATGGCTTCCCGAGAGTTAAAAAAGAGAGTGTCAATCGGAAGGACTCAAACCGCCGGCCTTCGACTCGTCTACGACAGAGAAATGGCGATAAAAAAGTTCGTGCCGGAACCGCTGTGGAAAATTAAACTTGATAACGGGAAAGACGAATTCCTATCGGGCATATTTAAAAAAGAAGAAGAAGCAAAAAAGCTCTTCGATCTTCTGAAAAGCGGAGTTTTCGTTACCGGCATCGAGAAGAAGAACGAAAAGAAAAATCCGCCCGCTCCGCTTACGGCTTCTTCAATGCAGCAAAGATGCGCTTCCTTTAAGTGGAACGCCAAGAAAACGATGTCGGTAGCTCAGTCCCTGTTTGAAAAGGGTCTTATAAGCTACCACAGGACGGACTCGGTTCGACTGTCGGACGAGACGTTAAACAAACTTCAAAATTACCTGAAGAAAAAGCACCCCGAATTATTATCGGACAAGCCGGTAAAGCACAAAAACAAAAACAGGACGCAGGACGCTCATGAAGCCATACACCCCATCCATTTAGACGAGAAACATGAGCCCGAAAGGCTTGCTCTTCCTTCTGACGAAAAAGCCCTTTACGGCGTAGTCTGGAATTCAGCTCTTGCTTCGCAGGCAAAGCCTTCCGTATATGAAGTCGTTACCGTCAAGGCGGGAAACGATTCCGCTCCGGAAGCTCTCAAGGCCGTAGGAAGAAAAAGGATTTTTGACGGCTGGGAGAGATTTGTCAAGGCGCAAAAAGATAAAGAAATAAGCGAATACCGCAAGGGTCAAAAGATAGACGGAAAGCTGTCCATAGAAAAAAGCTTTACCGTTCCGCCGCCGAGATATGACGACGGCAGCTTTATAAAGGCCCTTGAGTCAAACGGAATAGGAAGGCCTTCTACATATGCGTCCATACAGGAGACCTTATTTAAAAGAAATTACGTCAAAAAAGAAAAAGGTAAATATACATTAACGGACTTGGGAGAACAGGTAGTCCGATGGGCGATAGAAAGATATCCGGAAATTGCCGACGTGAAGTTTACGGCAAAGCTGGAAGAAATGCTTGATGCCGTAGAACTGGGAGAAGAAGAATGGGAAAACGTCGTCAGGCAAGTCGACGGAATCATAAAAAAACGTAAGGCTGACGAAATACGCCTGAAAAGATAATCGAGAGATCGGAGATTGACGAATGCCCATAAGCGCACGCGAACTCAGAGAATGCATAAATAAACTGAAAAATGGACGAGATATAACGAAAAAGGATATCCCGAAGATAGTTTCCCTTTGCAGAGCCAGGAACGTAAGGTTTGATTTAGACCTTTTTCAGGACTACGAAGAGTGGTTTAAAACAGTTGCGGATAGACTTCCCGAGTTCGGAAACTATGCATATACCGTCCCCGTCAACGGGGCTTTTCTAAGGAACTTCAATCTCCGTGTCATAAAGGCGGTCTCGAAGTGTCTGGACAAGATGTCTCTTTTGGACAGGGCGTCCCAAGTGGAAATCGCTAATATACCCGTGAAAGGCTGGAGTTGGACCAGTATGAGCAAGCCGACGCGTTTTTTGAATTTGAAGCTTGCCGGCGATTTAAGGTCTTCCGATGTATACGAAAAGGCATCGGGCATGGTTGTCTTTTTTGACGAAGATCTCGAAGAAAAGTACGGCATTCCCGAATACGATCTGAACGGAAGCTGTTTCGGCATAAACGCCCAAACGCTGTATGTCACGCTGTATGTCCAGTCTATCCTGTCCGTGGCCTACCGGAAAAAGATGCCGATCGTAAGGATAACAACGGAAGATGTAATACGACAGAAGAAAAGGGATATTGTACTGGTCGATCCTTCCGACAGAAAGAAACTGGAGCACCTGCTGTCTTTTACGCCCGACGAAGCCTTCGACCAAATATTTTCCCGACATCCGGAATCCCGTAAGATTTCGGGCGGGAATTCCCGTGAGATATTTAACGAGACGGGAATGATGATGGAACGTTACAGTTTTTTGAAGGAAAAATACGAGACGGCCGAAGACGACATTTGGATGGAAACAATAAGATGAAAAACATTTATTTTGGGTTAAACGATGTATAAATTAAATGAAAGTAAAGAAAAAAAGAAAGGGTTGTGATATAAATTGGCAGGTTATATACCGGAATCAACAAAAGAAGTACAGGCAATGATAGTAAAGTCCTATGCGGATACCGTTTTAAATGCTTTTTTATTGTCTCCCGAACTCCTTTCGGTGGCGCCCGCGGGACGAAAGGCGGATATCCAAGATCAATTGTCGATCTTGGAAGAATTACAAAAGGCGACGTTTGTTGACAGACAAAGAATCGCCTTGCTGTGCGATATATCGGCCATAGAAAGCGAGATAGTTTTAAGGTACTTGAGAAAAAGATCTCTGAAGGAAGAAGACATCAAATGGCTTGAAGATAAGATCAAAATGCAGGAATCCGCCGTAAATATGATTCCCGATCCTTCGGTCTCGGAGATGTATAAATCCGCTTTAACAGGCTTGAGCGAACTTCTCGAAGACGTAAAAACAAAGGGCGTTGCGCTGAGAAGTGCGGAGATGAAGCTGAATATCAAAGAGAACAAGTTTATTTTCGGCGGACAGGAATGGAAATTTGACTCCAAGAGTCCGTTTTTGAGCTTTTTCTCGTTTTTATATTCTCTGCCGGAAAGCTACGATCCCGCCGATATTTCCGAACTTCAGAGAAGGCAGTACGAAATATCGCAGATAGGCGACGTGGCAAAATACGCATATTCCATTCTCGAGAGCTTAGGGAAAAAGGCTCAACAACTAAACGTCTCTTCGGTGTTTACGAGCATCGTAATGCCTTCTGCTTATAAGAAGAAGGCGGAGATAAGTTTCCAAAAGGGAAAGACGCCAAAGCCGATGTATAAACCTATAGTTTTGTCCGGTCCGCCGGGAGTCGGGAAGACGGCGATACTGCGCGAAATAGCAAGCTGGACAAACACTAATTTATTCTCCTTTTCCATGGCTCAAATGGACGCTTCAAGTTTCGGCTTTCCCGTCTATGATCCGGCTACCGGGAGCGCAAAGAGAGATATATTGGACGATATGAAGAATACCGTAAAACGGCCCGGCGTAGTCTTGCTCGACGAGATGAACAGGACGAACGCCGACATGCAGTCAAAACTGCTTACTTATTTATTGGACCATAAGGTATCGGGATTTACCGTACATCCTTTGTCCCTGGTGGTAGGCGCGGAAAACCCCGTATCTTCCGATCCCTACGGCACGATGATAAAAAGTATAGCGATGATAGACAGATGTACCTACATCGACATGAGCAACTACGAGATGATCGTAAAAGGTTGGTTTGAATGGCTGGAAGAAGAATATGCGATTATTTTGCAGGAAGACGATCTTCTAAGGAGCTTCGTAAAGTTCCTTAAGGAAGATCCGCCCCTGGGAGCAAGGGACATAATACTCAATATACCGAAGAATCCCGAAAACGATCCTTCTTTCCCCACGCCAAGGTCTATCGATTCGGCCATACTTGCAATAGCGCTCTCCCACGGAGATTTTAATACCGCCATGGTAGAGCTTCGAGCTAACGTAGGCAACGAAATGGCAAACAGGTTCGCTTCTTACATGGATATCATTCGATCTCTTCCCAAGCCCGAAGAGCTCGTCGAAAAATCCAAAGACGTTCTTTCGATACTTGCCGCCATTGCCGTAGATTCAAAAATAACGATATCCGATGTTCCGCAGGTAACGGGATTTCAAAAGGGACTGTTTAACTCCATTAACGGGTATGATGACGGCGAAAGAAAGGACGTCAAGAAAAGGATAATCGACAGCTATACCGGCAAAAATTTACAAGAGACCGAGATGTTTGAATTTATCTCTACCCTTACGCCCGAAAAGGCAAAAACCATGGTTGAAGAGATAACCAAAGATCTGTATTTCTCCGGCGGAGTAAATCTCTTTGAGATCGGAGCAGCATCGGAGATGGCGGACATCCTGGTTCATAACTTTCAGAAATCGTTGCGAAACTCGCTGGACAACGACGAGCCGATAGATGGAGTATATCTGAACGGCCTTTTCAAAGCGGCATGCTTTTTCCCCGTTCCCACTACCAGGAGCTATATATTAAATCAAATGGAAAGATCGGTAATGCTTGCTCCTTGGGCTGAAGACTTCAAGGAGAAAAACGAAATAGCAAAAAAGATTTGTAAATCAAAGGTGAAGACTCATAAAGGCGTAATAGATATCGATGAAGATATCGTGGTCAGAGCGTTCTTTAAGATTATTTCCGCCGCGCCGTGGTTATCAAGGGTATCCAAGGTCTTTAAAGAATCGCTCCAAGATGTAACGAGCCTACTTAAAGAAGCGGGTGAAGCAGATCATGAAATTGAAATTGCGTGATTTTTACGAAATGAGTAAACTTGTTTCTCCCTTTCCTGTTGACTTGGCATTGCCCTTATTGAAGAAAATGGTAAAGGGATTTGACGAAATTTCTTATGACGAAGATATGGATTACGATCAGGTATGCGAATCCCTGAAATGGATTGGTCTTCTTAAAGATAACGAGATAATCTTTAAGATGGAAAAAGAAGACGTAAAGAAATTGGCGGATTCTTTTGACGAAGATAAAAAGTTGGTGGTCGGAGAATGGCTTATCAAATTGATCCGGACATCATAGTTAATTCCGTAGTTACTTCGATGACGTCGGGATTTATGTCTTCGCTTACCGATAAACTATGGGCGAAGTTCCTTGCTCAATTCCCCGTAGTTTCCGCCAAAACGCATGGCATGGACTGCGACACCATGTGTACCGACGGAATATATATATATTACAGCCCCGACTTTGTCAGAAATATTTGTTTGGATGCAATGGAGCAAAAACAGGATAAACTGGCAGAAGAAAGGATAAAGTTTGTTCTTGCTCATGAATTGATGCATATCATAGACAGAAATACGGCAAAAAAAAGAGAAGACGTCGTCTTTAAAATTCCGGGACCCGCGGATAACGCCTATGCGGTTTTACACGACATGTCAAACAAAGCACAGGATGCCGTTATAAACGCGAGACTGAAAAGAGAATTTAACGACGGATTTCTTCCCGGATGGTCCGAAAGGGACGAAGAAGGAAATGTCGTCAAGTTGTATAAACTTTGCCTGTACGAAGGCAAAGAAGAAATGCTGTGGACGGAGCTTTTTGTCGACGCATGCAACGAGTCCGTCAAGAAAATTTCCGAAATGATGAATTTGGATATAAAAAGTTTTCCCGACAATTTTTTTGAAGCAATAAAACTTTTCAGGGAAGTTTTTTCGAAACTTCCTAAGGACGTTCAACAGCAATTGGCAGATATGTCTCAATCTAGTCAATCTCAATCGGAGCAGTCTCAGTCAGAGCAATCTCAATCGGAGCAATCTCAATCGGAGCAGTCTCAGTCAGAGCAATCTCAGTCGGAGCAATCTCAGTCGGGTCAGTCTCAGTCGGAGCAGTCTCAAGATCAATCTCGGTCACAGGGAAAAGGCTCAAAAAAAAGCGGGAATGACGAATTAGCCGAGATTATAGCAAAGGCGATTAAGGACGCCTTAGGCGGAGACGCCGCTCTCGATGACCACGAAAAAAACGAAGAGCTTTTTTCCAAAGGGAAAAACCACATAAGCCAGACAAAACTTGACCGGGCAATGAACGAAATAAGAGCGGAGATAAATCGATCCGGTCATAAAGGAATAGGAACGGGAGCGGGCAAGACGTCAATTTTAATATCGATGTGCGAAAGGTATTTTCGACCGAAGCCCGAGCCGTGGTACGTAGGAATATCCATGCTGATGAAAAGCAAGGTGCAGGAAGGCCGTCAAGTCAGGGAAAGAATTCCACCGCTCGAGATGCTCTCTCAGGCCATGAGCGGAGTATCCATCGTCCACTTCGACAAGCAGTGTAAACAGCTTAATCTTGCCTTTGCCGTCGACGTATCGGGATCAATGGACAACGAAGAAGTACTTTCGGGAGTTTTAAAAATTCTTGAATATATAGAAAGGGAGATACCGGCCGGAAGCCACGGACACAGATTTATTTTTTGTCAGGTCGATGCGGGAGTAGAAGAATGGAAAGATATGAAAATTCCTTCTTATGAATATACCGAATGGAAAGATGACTTGGCAGAAAGCGGGTTCGTCAGAAAGGGTTACGGCGGAACGGAGTTTGCTCCCTTTTTCAAGAAGTTAAACGAAGAAAGAGTAAGGCCCGATGCCGTTGTCGTATTCTCCGACATGGGATTGTATGATTTCGACGTGGTAGAGAAAGAAATCGAAATGTATAACCAAAACGTAATATGGCTTTGCTGTTCGGAGCGAATACCCGACGAGTTCTATAAATACGAGTTAGGAAGGGTATATGAGACTCGGTCCCTGTTTGACGAAATTCGGGAAGAGCAAGAAATGTCAAGGTAGATAAAGATGACCGACTGGAACGAAGCTGAAAGAATATATGCGAAACTGCATAAAGAAGGAGACATCACGTGGAAAGAGAGCGACGTCATATTTAAGATACTGTATGATCGCATATTTTCGAGAACTTACGATTTAAAAGAGTACAACAAATCAAAAGAGTTTCTGAAAAAATGGTTCGACCGTATCTTGTTTTTAACAGGTCGCAGGGAGAAAGGTATATTTTTACATACCATTATACACAATTTAAAAGAAAGATATTGGAACGTGGCATATAAGGGCGATTATGTGGAAGAAATGTTTTTGATAGACGATATAGGGAAAAATATTCGCAAGTATTTTCTTCTGGAAGAAAAAGACAAAGCGGTAATACTGACGTTCAAAAACAAGGACGAAGTCTCCAAATTCCTGAATAAGAAAATCTCCCGCAATCTCGCGGGAAGGAAATACCAAAAGTTTGATTACAGGTATAACTATTCCTTGACCGGTTCGGGATCATATTCAAAGGAAATGATAACCGATCGTTACGATAAATATTTCTTTGAAATATATCGTCCCATGACTTTGACCAGGATAGGATTCGACGATTATGTTAAACTCGATATAGATGACGATTTCTTTAAAGCTGCATGTACTCACTATGGGAAAAACCGGAAAGTAACAGACGTGTTATGTGTATATGAACGCACTATCGAAATTATGCTTGATATGGAAATTCCGATGTACGCCTGTTCGACTTTTCCGTATGACGAAATATCCCGGGCGAAATTCGACATGCTTGTACACAAAGATTATGCCGAAGAAGTAAGCACGGTCTTTAACGTGCTTCCGCATGTCGTAGATAAAAACGTTTTCAGTTCGGGTATTTATAAATACGACAATGAGTTTAGCAATCTTATCGCGGGCGTGATAAGAAATTATATATATAAAGAAGAAAAGGAAAAAATAGTCGATGACGACTCATGGATGGCGATGGAAAGATGATGTTCGAAAAGGAAACAAAGAAGCTCAAGAAGTTAACGGAAAAATTACTGCGAGAAGGAGACGTAACCGAAAATGAAGC
>JGI24503J29689_10048174_pt1 | contig 11981 bp, 6 predicted proteins | sample BioPla3RNA2_FD_29689 | JGI IMG/M metagenome (IMG submission 29689)
CAATTGGGCGCACACCTTTTTAGGCACAATTTTTTCGGTGGTATGCTGCCTGGCATTTGCGCTGCTGGCGCTGCTGGTTTACAGGTATGTCGCCGGCAAGCTTGTCAAAGAAAGCCTGCGCGCACCTTTTTTTCAAAAGAGAAAGCATTCCGACTGGCTCTTTCTGGCATTTTTGCTGGCGCTCGCTTTAAGGATAGCGCTGGCCTCCTCCTTTGTAGGCCACAACGACATAACCTATTTCCGCTATTGGGCGGTGGAGCTGCAAAAGGATTTCTTCTCCTTTTACGACACCATCTCCCCCTATTCCTACCTTCCCGCGTATCATTATATATTATACCTCGTTGGACTTTTGGCGAGGATATTTGCGATACCTTACACCTCGGGCCTCTTCTGGGTAATGCTCAAGCTGCCCTCGATAATATGCGACCTGGCATGCGCATGGCTGATATACAGGATATCCAAAAGGTACCTGAGCCCATCGCACGCGCTGGCGTTTTGCCTGCTGTACCTTTTCAATCCCGCGGTATTCGTAAACTCCTCGCTTTGGGGGCAGGTGGACTCCTTCCTGGCGCTGTTTACCATTCTCTGCGTACAGTACACCCTCGAGAGAAAGTATGTAAAGGCCCTCGCCGTCGTCGGCGCAGCGCTCTCTTTCAAGTTGCAGTTCGCCTTTATCCTGCCGGTGGTGGGAGCTTTTATCTTAAAAGACGCCATAAGGAGCGCCAAAAACAGGGATTATAAGGTTTTCTCGAGGCTGGCGCTTGGAGCTGCTGCCATGGCGGGCGCGTTTTTGCTTCTCACCTTGCCCATAACCTTCAAACATGTTTTGCAGGGCAAGCCCTTCTTCTTCGTGGAAATCTACCGCGCCCAAGTTGGGGCGTACGACTATTTCTCGGTAAACGCCTTCAACTTCTATTCCCTCATCCTTAAAAACTGGGAGCCCATCCCGAACACCCTGATACTGGGCTTTTTGAGCTACGAGGCGCTGAACTACATCGTCATCGCGCTGCTGAGCGCAGTGTGCATGCTGCTTTGCTGGCGGGCTGAGGACAAGCACCTGTACCTGTGCTGCGCGCTGCTGGTGCTTTCCATATTCACCTTTTCGATGGAGATGCACGAGAGATACATGTTCGCGGCGATCCCCCTGCTGCTGCTGTCCGCGGCGGCTACCAGGAACCCTCATATCTCGTTCGGCCTCGCGGCGTTCTCCATATTGCAGTTTTTAAACTGCTGGCTGCTCCTGACCAACGGCAAACAGTACTTTACCCATGATGACCTTTCGCTGTTTATCTTCTCCAATTTCTGGGTGTTCTACTTCCTGTTCTTTGCTGCAGCGGCCTCTTTTTCCGTCTTAAGGCGGGGCAAGCCCAAGGCGCAGCCCCAGCCTCTTGAGGGCGCGGCCAAAGGCGAGGAGGACAGGCTTGCCGAGATAGAACGAAAGAACGCCCATTACGACAAAAGGTACGAGCGCAAGCTGCAGGCAAGGCGCGCCGCAAGGTTTGGCCGAAAAGACTTAGCCATAATGGCGGCGCTTTTTGCCGCCTATTTCGTCCTCAACCTGATAAACCTCGGTGGGCTGTCCGTGCCCCAGACCTTCTGGGAAGTTGAGGACAGCGGCGAGTTCATCGTGCTCGAAATTCCCGCCGGCGTCTCGGTGGGCGAGATATGGGGATATAAAGGCATCGACAAGGTGGAAAATACCAACAATTCCATAAAGGTGTACGCCTCAAACGATTTGGACGGCGCGGATTATTCCTCGATAATAGCCCCCTCAAACTATAAGGGCAGGCGCACCGTGAGCAACAACGGCGACAAAGGCTCGGCGTCGATGTACAAATGGTTTGCCGTGCTGGAGCTTGACGGCAGTTACCAATACTTGGCATTTACCTGCAGCAAAAACGTGCGGATCAACGAGATAGTGCTGCTCGAGGAAGGGACGAGAAAGACAATCGACTACGCTATCGCCTACGCCAGCTCGGAGGGGATAAAGAACGCCTTCGACGAGAGGGGCACCTTCCCCGGCTTCAATTCCCTGATGACCGACATGTACTTTGACGAGATATACCATGCCAGGACGGCGTTCGAGCACATAATGGGATGGCAGCCGTACGAGATAACCCACCCGCCGCTCGGCAAGATAATAATTTCCCTCGGCATTAGGGTCTTCGGCATGAATCCCTTTGGTTGGAGGATAAGCGGGGCGCTCTTTTCCGGCCTCCTGCTGCCCGCAATCTATGTCATGGGAAGGCTGCTTTTTAAAAAGCGCGCGTGGGCGCTTGTGTTTTCCCTTCTCTTCTCGCTCGACGGGCTGCACTTTGTACAGGGGAGAATCGCCACCATAGACACCTATTCGGTGTTCTTTTCCTCCCTCGCCTTGCTGTTTATGATATGGTTTTACAACACAAATATCTTGAGGGACAAGCTGTGGCATTGCCTTCTGCCCTTTGCGCTCTCCGGCATAATGTTCGGCTTTTCGGTCGCCACCAAGTGGACGGGGTTCTACACCGGAGCGGGGCTGTTTGTAATCTTTGTAATATACCTCGTAAAGGCCGTGGACGAATACAGGTACAGGGCGGCGGCGCTGGAGGGCGGCGGGGAGCTCGCCGCTTACTCAAGGCGCTTCGACGGGGCGGTGGCTGCGCTGTTTTTATGCGGCTTTGCCTTCTTCTTGATAGTGCCCTTTGCAATATACCTTGTCTCCTATATACCTTACCTGACGGGGCAGGACAAGAGCCTTTCCGCGCTGCTTAAAGTCATGATAGACAATCAGGCCTACATGTACAACTACCACAGCAAGTGGGTTGTGGGGACCTCTCACCAGTGCGAGTCGCCATGGTACACCTGGCCGCTCAACTGGCGTTCGGTATTCATGTACAAGGCGGACGACAGCTTCGGCAAGTACGCGCGCATACACAGCATGGGAAACCACGCCATAAGCTGGCTGGGCATAGCGGCGTTCGCCTACTGCGCGTGGCGCGTCTTAAACAAGTCAATTATCTGGATTTTAAACCGCATCAACCTCGAAAAGAGGGCGATATATATTGAAAAGCACGGCGAGGCGGCTGCGGAAACGGCAGAGAAGAAATATAAGCTAAGGCAGCCCCGCCTCCTCGGGGATTGGGAGAGGCAGGCGCTGCCCATCCCGCTCATCGGCTTTCTGGCGGCGCTGCTGCCGTGGACGCTGGTCGAAAGGGCCACCTTTATATACCATTTCTACCCCGCAATGCCCTACCTTTGCGCCATGATAACCTTTTTGCTGATGAGCGTATGCAAGAGTTACCCAAGGCAGCTCTTCACTTTTAAGCTTTGCGGGCAAGCCGTCTCGGTGACGGCAGGCAGGTTGATTTGCGCGGGCTACCTCTTTGCCGCCCTGCTGTTTTTTGCCATGCTTTACCCCGCCTTTGCGGGAATCCCCGTAAGCTACGGGTACGCATACGTCTTCCGCTGGCTGGGGATATTCGGCAGGCATGTGGGCTTTTAAATAAGCCATAGCTTGCGGCTTTGAGAAAATACGGCAGCTTAAACCTTAAGGCTTTGGCAAACTGCGAAGGAAAAACGACCAAAAGGGCTTGAGATATGCTTTCGATTATAAAGAGTTTCGGTTTAATAGGGATCGAGGGCTATCCCCTCGACATCGAGGTGGACATCAACCCCGGCCTCCCTTGCTACGAGACGGTGGGCCTTCCCGACACCGCCGTAAAGGAGTCTCGCGAGCGGGTGCGCTCCGCCATAAAGAACAGCGGGTACGGCTTTCCCATGGAGCGCATAACGGTAAACCTCGCCCCCGCTGACAAGAGGAAGGAGGGCGCGCTCTACGACGTCGCCATAGCGGCGGGGATACTCGCCGCCTCGGGGCAGCTTCCCGAGGAGAGGCTCAAGGGCTTTGTCCTCTTCGGCGAGCTCTCGCTCGACGGGGGAGTGCGCGCAGTCAACGGGATACTGCCGCTGCTCATCTCCGCGAGGGAGCACGGCTTTAAAAACGTCGTCATCCCACATGGCAACAGCACCGAAGCCTCTTACATAGTGGGCCTTGACATCTACCCCGTAGAGAGCCTCAGGCAGATGTGCGATTTTTTTGCGGGGCGGGAGGAAATCCCCGCTCTCGCCCACTTGGTATGGGAGGAGACGGGCGTCGGCGGCGAAAAGGGCTTTGACTTTGCCTACGTCAAGGGGCAGGCGGCGGCAAAGCGCGCGCTGGAGATAGCGGCGAGCGGCGGCCACAACGTGCTGATGATAGGCCCTCCCGGCGCGGGAAAGACCATGCTGGCAAGGTGCCTGCCGGGGATACTGCCTCCCATGACCTTCGAGGAAGCGCTCGAGACCACCAAGATTCACAGCATAGCGGGCGAGCTTGACTCTTCCTGCGGGATAATAAAGAGCAGGCCCTTCCGCTCCCCCCACCACACCGCGAGCTCGCCCTCGCTCATCGGCGGCGGGAAAAACTCGAGGCCGGGCGAGATAAGCCTCGCCCATAACGGCGTGCTCTTTCTGGACGAACTGCCCGAATATCCCAGGGCATTGCTGGAGACGCTGCGCCAGCCCTTGGAGGACGGCGCGGTAACGGTGGCGCGAGCGAGGCAGACGGTGCTGTACCCCTCAAGGTTCATGCTGGTCGCCAGCATGAACCCCTGTCCATGCGGAAACTATGGCTCGGCGATGGGCGAATGCCGCTGCGCCCCGGGCCAGATTCAGAAATACCTTGCCAAGCTGTCGGGACCTTTGCTCGACCGCATAGACATCCACGTCGAGGTGGGAAGCGTCAGCTTTAGTGACCTTCGCTCAGGCGGCGGCGAGGAGAGCTCCGGGCAGGTCGCAAAGCGGGTGCGCGCGGCGAGGCAAATTCAGCAGCAAAGGTTTTCGGGCGAGGGAATTTTCTGCAACGCGCAGATGAACTCCGGGGCCTTAAAGCTCTACTGCAGGCTGGACGCGGAGGGGGAAAGGCTGCTCGAGAAAGCCTTTTCCGCCCTCAAGATGTCGGCGAGGGGGCACGACAGGCTGCTCAAGCTCTCCCGCACCATCGCCGACCTCGACCAAAGCCCGCAGATCCTCCCAAAACACCTTGCCGAGGCCATACAGTACCGCACCCTCGACAGAAAGTATGGCGCCTTTTTATGACCTGCTCAGCTTGCGAAAAAATAAAGGCGCTTGCGGCGCTTTTCAAAAAAAGCCAAAAGCCCTTTCGCAAAAGCCCCCTTTTCCGCATAATTTGCCTTTATATAAATAAAAATATCATATAGACGGGATTTTGAAATGATTGGATTTTCCCCTGCGCAAAAGGCGTACATCTGGCTGACCTCTTTCGAGGAACTGCACTGGAAGAGCTTAAACAGGCTGCTCTCCCGCTTCGGCGGGGCGGCGCAGCTGGTAAAGTGTTTTAAGGATAGGAAGAAAGAGATAGCGGAGGAAATCGGCGCCGAGCTTTACCGCAAAATGGAAGGACGCTTGACTGCCGCCTATATGCAGCCCCTTTTAGGCGCCCTGCAGGAGCGGGGCGTTGGCATCATCACCTGCGAGGACAAAAATTACCCCGAAGAATTGTTGCAATTTGAGGACAAACCGTTTATACTTTATACTCTCGGGGACCAAACGCTGCTGGACACCCCTTGCGTAACCATAGTGGGCAGCCGCAGGTGTACTCGGTACGGCGTAGAGCAGACGAGAAAGATTGCCCGCGGCCTCTGCGAGCACGGCTTCACCGTGGTAAGCGGCCTCGCCGATGGGATAGACACCGCGGCAAACAGCGAGGCGCTGCAACGGGGCAGGACGATAGCGGTCACGGCTGGCGGCTTCGACCACGTCTACCCCTCCTCAAACAAAGAGCTCTTCGATGAGATAGCGAAAAGGGGCCTCGTCATCTCCCAGTTCCCCCCGCACAGGCAGGCCATCCCCTACATGTTCCCCCTGAGGAACAGGATAATGGCGGCGGTGAGCCTCGCCACGGTCGTCACCGAGGCGGGGGAGAAAAGCGGCGCACTGATAACGGCGGACATAGCGCTGAGCCTGGGCAAGGAGCTCTTTGTGCTGCCGGGCAACGTCAACTCAAAGGCGAGCGCGGGCTGCAACCGCCTCATAAAGGAGATGCAGGGGTGCATGATAACGGGCTTCGAGGACGTTCTGCTCGCCCTCGGCGTTGAGCCAAAGGGGCAAAAAGAGCAAACCCTCCCCGATTTAACCAAAGAGGAGCGCGTAATATATGAGGTACTGAAGATGGGAGAGCTCGACCTCGACGGCATCGTGCAACACTTGGGCATGAGCGCGGCCGAGGCAAACGCCCTGCTCAGCTTGATGGAGATAAAGGGAACAGTTAAGAAACTCCCCGGGGGCAGGTTTGGGCTATAAAGCCTGCCGCCGCTAAAAAGAGCAAATTTAACGAATCGCGAGGAAAAGGCTTTTTGAGATGGGAAAGAGCTTAATCATAGTTGAGTCACCTTCAAAGGCAAAGACAATTAAAAAATACCTCGGCAGGGAATTTGAGGTGGACGCCTCGGGAGGCCACATCAGGGACCTTCCCGAAAACGGCCTCGGCATTAATATAAAGAACAACTTTCAGCCCACCTACGTGGTCAACCCTTCCAAGAGGGAAGTGGTAAAGAGGCTTTCCGAAAAGGCCAAAAAGGCCGAGAGCGTGTACCTTGCCACCGACCCCGACAGGGAAGGGGAGGCCATTTCGTGGCACCTTGCCTACCTTCTCGGCATACCGCCCGAGAGCAAAAGCCGCATAGTGTTCAACGAGATATCAAAGAGGTCGGTGACCAAGGCGCTCGAGGCCCCCCGCGAGATAAACATTAACCTCGTCAACGCCCAGCAGGCAAGGAGAGTGCTCGACCGCCTGGTGGGCTACAAGCTCTCCCCCCTGCTCTGCAGGAGGATACAGAACAGGCTGTCCGCGGGAAGGGTGCAATCGGTGGCTTTAAGGCTCATAGTGGAAAGGGAGCAGGAAATTCAGAACTTTGTCCCAAAAGAATACTGGACGGTAATCGCCGAGCTGTGCCCCGAAAGCGGCGAGCAGAAGGACATCGTTTTCAAGGCCTCGCTTGCCTTAAAGGAAGGCAAGAAGTTCAGGCCCGAAAACAAGCAGCAGGCGGACGAGGTGCTGCAGGCGGCAAGGAGCTTTCCCTGGGCGGTAAAGAGCGTAAAGAGACAGCTTGCCAGGCAGCACGCGCCCGCGCCCTTTACCACAAGTACTTTGCAGCAGGACGCCTCCAACAAGCTCGGTCTTTCCTCGCCGCTCACCATGCAGATAGCGCAGAGCCTTTACGAGGGAGTCGGGATAGAGGGAGAGGGCCAGGTGGCGCTGGTCACCTATATCAGGACGGATTCCGTAAGGGTGTCCGAAGAGGCGCAGAGAGAGGCGCTCAGCTTTATCGAGAGCCGCTACGGAAAGGATTACCTTCCGCCAAAACCCAACGTGTACAAATCCAAAAAGACGGCGCAGGACGCCCACGAGGCCATAAGGCCCATTGCGCTCGAGAGGACGCCTGAGAGCCTCAAAGACAAGCTGCCCAAAAACCATTTCCGGCTGTATAAGCTCATCTACGACAGGTTCCTCGCAAGCCAGATGGCGGAGGCGGTTTACGACAGCCTGGTCGTGGACATACAGTGCGGCCCCTACACCTTCAGGTGCAGCGGCAGGACGCTGATTTTCAAGGGTTTTACTATAGCCTACGACGAGTACAGGGAAGCCGACCCCGGCAAGGAAAGAGAGGAGGGCGAGGAGAACGCCAGGCTGCCCAACCTCTCGGGAAACGATCCACTGAAATTGATTGACATTAAGGGGGAGCAAAAGTTCACCAAGCCGCCCTCGAGGTACACCGACGCCAGCCTTGTCAAGGCAATGGAGGAAAAGGGCATCGGCAGGCCGAGCACCTATGCCTCAATCATAGCGGTGCTCCTAAAGCGCACCTACACCGTCAAGGAAAGAAGGTACCTAAAGCCCACCCCGCTCGCCTTCACCGTCAACGAGCTACTCATCAAGTATTTCCCCGACATAGTTAACGTGGAGTTCACCGCCCATATGGAGGAAAAGCTCGACGAGATAGAGGAAGGCGGCAGGGACTGGAGGCAGCTCGTCGCCGACTTTTACCCCGGCTTTGAGCTCATGCTCAAGAGGGCGCTCGAGGAGTCCGTGGAAAAGTCAGACCAGGCGTGCGAAAAGTGCGGCGCGCAGATGGTGGTGCGCGTGGGAAGGTACGGCAAGTTCCTCGCCTGCCCCAATTACCCGGGGTGCAAAAACATCAAGCCCCTTCCAGGGCAGCTTTCGGGCGAAAAATGCGAAAAGTGCGGCGCCGACATGGAGTACAGGGAGGGAAAATACGGCAGGTATCTTGCCTGCACCAATTACCCCAACTGTTCCAATATTAAGGTAGAGGGCGAGGAAAAATCCGATGTCAAGTGCCCCTCCTGCGGCAAGGAGATGGTTATAAGGGAGGGCAGGTACGGAAAATACCTCCACTGCCCCGAATGCAAGCATAGCCAGCCCTACGCCGAGGCGGTGGCAAAGTGCCCCTCCTGCGGCGGCGACGTGGTCAAAAAGCTTTCCAAGAGCAGGAGGGTCTTCTACGGCTGCAGCAACTATCCCCGGTGCAAGTTCGCGAGCTGGGATATTCCCGCGGAAAAAAACTGCCCCAGGTGCGGCAAGTACATGGTCATTAAAACTTTAAAGAGCGGCGGAAAATTGCAATGCTCCGATAAAGGCTGCGGATACGAGGAACAAAATTGACGAGGTGCGGCGTAAATATAATAGGGGCGGGCCTCGCCGGGTGCGAGGCGGCATATCAGCTGGCAAGGCGCAGCGTAAAGGTGTGCCTTTTTGACATCAAGCCAAAGAGCTTTACCCCGGCGCACTCAAGCCCTTATTTTGCCGAGCTGGTGTGCAGCAATTCCCTAAAGAGTGATGAGCTTACCAACGCCTGTGGCCTTTTGAAACAGGAGATGAGGGAAATCGGCTCCCTTATCATGAGCTGCGCCGACATGCACAGGGTGCCCGCGGGCAGCGCACTCGCCGTCGACAGGGAAAAGTTTACGCGCGAGGTCACCGAACGCATAAAGGGCTTTGACAACATTCACATCGTGTGCCGCGAGGTGACTAGCATAGAGAGCGGCGCCTACACCATAATAGCCTCCGGCCCCCTCACCACGCCCGCGCTCGCAAAGGAGATAATGCGCCTGTCCGGCGCTGAGAACCTCTACTTTTTCGACGCGGCGGCGCCCATCGTCGACGGCTCCACCATAGACATGGAAAGAGCCTTCATGGCCGACAGGTACGGCAAGGGCGGGGGCGACTACCTCAACTGCCCCATGGATGAGGAAGAGTATTACGCCTTCGTCAAGGAACTCGCCTCGGCGCAGACGGTAAAGCTCAAGGACTTTGAGGACGATAAGGTGTTCGAGGGCTGCGTGCCCATTGAGGTTATGGCAAGGCGCAGCCCAGACAGCCTGCGCTTCGGCCCTTTAAGGCCCGTGGGGCTTGCGGGAAAGGACGGCAAGATGCCCTTCGCCGTTGTGCAGCTTCGCAGGGAAAACCTCGAGGGAAGCTACTACAACATGGTGGGCTTCCAGACAAATTTGCTCTTTTCCGAGCAAAAGAAGGTTTTCTCCATGGTCCCCGCCTTAAAGAGCGCCGAGTTTGTAAAGTACGGCGTCATGCATAAGAACACCTATATAAATTCCCCAAAGGTGCTCAACAGGTTTTACCAGCTGAGGGGCGCCGATAACATCTTCTTCGCGGGCCAGCTCTGCGGGGTGGAAGGCTACGTGGAATCCGCCTCCTCAGGGCAGGTGGCGGGAATAAACCTTTACAGGATGCTGTGCGGTAGGCCGCCGGTCGATTTTACCGACATGACCGTCACGGGGGCGCTCTCATGCTACGTCTCGGCGGAAAACCCAAATTTCCAGCCCATGAACGCAAACTTTGCCATACTAAAGCCCCTTGAAGGACGCTTTAAGGACAAGAAGCAGAAGTATATGGCATACGCCGAGAGGTCGCTTTCCATAATAAGGAAAATAGCTGCAGATTTGTGAAATCAACAAATATAGGAGCAAGATAGATGTCTGAAGTCTTAAAGGGCACTACCATTTGCGCCGTCAGAAAGGACGGCAAGACCGCGGTGGCGGGCGATGGCCAGATAACGCTGTCGCAGAGCGTCATATTCAAGAGCAACGCGGTCAAGGTGAGGAGGATTTACAACGACAAGGTTGTGGTCGGCTTTGCGGGCGCGGTGGCGGACGCCTTCACGCTCTCCGAAAAGTTCGAGGAGATGCTGCAAAAGTACGCCGGCAACCTCATGAGGGCGGCGGTGGAGCTGGCACAGCTGTGGAGAACCGACAAGATGCTCAGGCGGCTCGAGGCGATGGTGATAGCCGCCGACAAGGACACGCTGCTCGTCATCTCCGGCCAGGGCGACGTGATAGAGCCCGCGGAAGGCGTGTGCGCCATAGGCAGCGGCGGGGGGTACGCCCTCGCGGCGGCGCGCGCCCTCGTGCAGGAGACCCCGCTCTCCGCGCGCGATATCGCCTATAAGGCGTTAAAGATCGCCAGCGAGATTTGCGTTTACACAAACGGCAACATAGTCGTCGAGGAGGTATGACATGAATCTCACGCCCAAGCAGATAGTAAACGAGCTCAACAGGTACATCATAGGGCAGGAAGAGGCCAAAAAGGCCGTCGCCATAGCCCTCCGCACCAGGTACAGGAGGAGCAGGCTTTCCGACGAGCTCAAAGATGAGATAACCCCTAAGAACATCATCATGAAGGGCCCAACGGGAGTGGGAAAGACGGAGATAGCCCGAAGGCTTGCCAAACTGGTCAAGGCGCCTTTTTTAAAGGTTGAGGCCACCAAGTATACCGAGGTTGGCTATGTGGGAAGGGATGTGGAGTCCATGGTCCGCGACCTCGTCGAAGTGAGCGTCCGCCTCGTGCGCGAGGAGAAGATGAAGGAAGTGGAGGGCAAGGCAAAGCAGGTCGTAGACAAGCGCCTTTGTGAGGTGCTTCTCCCCATCTACAGGACCAGTAAGCCCGACACCCCCGACACCATTCTGCGCTCGCAGATACTTGCCGACCTCGAGGCGGGAAGGGCAAACGAGATCATGATAGAGATAGAGATAGAGGACACCCCCCGCCCCATAGAGGTAATCCCCGGAACGGGCGCGGAAATCGACCTTAGCGGAATGCTGGGCGGCTTTTTCCCCAGGCGCAAGAAGAGGAAGAAGATGAGCGTCAGGCAGGCACGCGAGATACTGATAAACGAGGAGTCCGGCAAGCTCATCGACAACGATTCCGTAAACAGCGAGGCCATAAAGCGCGCCGAGCAGAACGGCATAATCTTTATCGACGAGATAGACAAGATAGCGGGAAAGAGCTCAACCACAGGCCCCGACGTGTCGCGGGAAGGCGTCCAGAGGGATATTCTGCCCATCGTCGAGGGCTGCACCGTCAGCACCAAGTACGGCAACATCAAGACCGACTACATCCTCTTCATAGCGGCGGGCGCCTTTCACGTATCCAAGGTGGAGGACCTCATCCCCGAGCTTCAGGGCCGCTTTCCCATAATCGTGGAGCTGTCGCCGCTCACCAAGCAGGACTTTTACAATATCTTAACAGTGCCCGAGAATGCGCTCACCAAGCAGTACGCCACGTTGCTGAAAGTAGACAACGTAAACTTAAGCTTCACGGAGGAGGCGCTGTTGGCGATGGCAGAGATTGCCGAGGAGATGAACGAATCCAGCGAGAACATTGGCGCGAGGCGCCTTCACACCATAATGGAGCTGCTTCTTGAGAATCTTTTTTACAACGCGGGCGGTGACCATCCCATAGTGGACATAACCATTGATAAGGACTTCGTGCTGGAAAAGCTGGGAAAATCGCTGAAAAACAGGAACCTAAAGAAATTCATTATATAGCGATGGCCGGCGCCGCAATCATTTGACAACGGGCGGCGCTTTTTATATCATATAATTATTCTTAATTTAAGGGCAAATCGAGG
>JGI24503J29689_10023173_pt1 | contig 11972 bp, 10 predicted proteins | sample BioPla3RNA2_FD_29689 | JGI IMG/M metagenome (IMG submission 29689)
CGGGTTTATGTATATAAACCTGACTTAGCGTCAGGATGGCCATTTGCGTGTCCACTACATTTCGCTGCAAGACTTCGAGTGGAACCTGGCATTCAGCTGCATAATCGGGCAAGCGTTGAACGACTGAGGCAGCAGGAGAGGAGGATAGACGGCATTCCTTTTGAAGCAAGCTTGCGTTCTTGAGGGTCTTACTGGGCGTGCGCCAACGTATGGTTGCCGCCAAATGAAATCTAGTTTAGGAGGCATGCTCTATGCACGAGTTGGCTGAGAAGATGAACCAGTACATCTTCCCTGCGTTGTCTACTTATTATGAGGAACCGTTAGTGCTGGAAAAGGGAGAGGGCAAATACCTCTATGACGATTCCGGCAGACAGTATCTCGATTTCTTCGGTGGGATTCTCACTGTCAGCATGGGACACTGCAATCCAGAGATCACCAATCGTGTAGTGGAACAGGTCAAAACTCTTCAACATACCTCAACAGTGTACATCATAAAACCCATGGTCGAACTGGCAGAGCAGATCGCAAGAATGGCGCCGGGCAAGCTGCAGAAGTGCTTTTTCCTCAACAGCGGAACTGAGGCCGACGAGACGGCAGTTCTTCTCTCCACGATATACACAGGAAATGACGAGGTTGTGGCGCTGCGCCATGCATATAGCGGCCGTTCCTCGCTTGCCATGTCTCTAACCGGTCATGCTCCGTGGCGGCAAGGCAGGGGTTTGTGGTCAAACGTGAAACACGCCCACAGTCCTTACTGTTACCGTTGCTCCTTCGGCAGGACTTACCCAAACTGCGACCTCGAATGCGCGAAGGACATTGAGGAACTAATCTGCACATCTACCTCCGGCCGAATCGCTGCTTTTATTGCCGAGCCTATCCAGGGAGTAGGCGGATTCATAACGCCTCCAAAGGAGTATTTCACAGAAGCAGTTTCTATCATTCGAAAGTACGACGGGCTCTTCATAGCGGATGAAGTCCAAACAGCCTGGGGAAGAACGGGCGGCAAGATGTTTGGAATAGAGCACTGGGGCGTAGAACCAGATATCATGACGTTTGCTAAGGGCCTTGCCAACGGCGCCCCTATTGGAGCCGTGATTGCAACTTCCGACGTAGCAGATTCGTGGCGTGGGCCGAGCATCTCCACATTCGGCGGGAACCCGGTGAGCATGGTGGCGGGCCAGGCAACCCTCGATCAGATAACCAAGAATGACATACCTGCCCATGTTGAGAAGGTGGGTGGTAGGTTGCGAGAGGGTCTTCTTGGACTTCAGGAAAAGCATGAGTGCATTGGAGATGTGCGCGGAATGGGGCTGATGCAGGCGCTGGAGATTGTGGGCGAAAACAAGGTGCCAGCTCCCGATGTTGTTGTTAGGATTTTTGAGAAAACCAAAGACTTAGGTCTCCTTATCGGCAAGGGCGGATTGTATAGCAACGTAATCAGGTTGACTCCACCGATGATAGTAACAGAGTCAGACGTAGATGAGGCAGTCGAAATTCTCGACAAGGCCTTCTTATCTCTATAGCAAATAGTCTGGCGGAGGTGTGAGATATGTCGTCAGTACGACGGCTCAAATACTGCGTCAATGGTGAATGGAAAGACTCGTCGACAAAGAAGTTCATGCCTGTTACTAACTCTAGCACTGGAGAAGTAATAGCTGAAGCCCCTTGCTGCACGGTTGAGGAGGTAAACTCCGCGGTGGAAGCTGCGGCTGTAGCCTTCGGGGATTGGGCGAATACTCCAGTCGCAGAACGAACTCAAGTGATGTTTAGGTTTAAAACCAAGCTTGAAGAGCATCTTGACGAACTGACCTTGAGTGTATCCAAGGAATTGGGTAAGACCTGGAATGAGGCTCGAGGCGACGTTCTCAAGGCGATTGAAGTTGTGGAGCTCGCTTGCGCCGTTCCTGTCACAATGCAAGGAAGATCCCTCATGAACGTCTCTCGCGGATTTGACACGGTGACCTACAGAGAACCCTTAGGGGTCTTCGCAGGAATCGTGCCGTTCAATTTCCCTGCCATGATTCCTTTTGGGTGGATGATTCCGCTTTGTATCACTACGGGGAACACCTTTGTGCTGAAAGCGGCGAGCCAAACTCCGATGACCGCCATTCGCATGCTGGAGTTGCTCCACGAGGTTGGCCTTCCTGCAGGTGTAGTAAACCTTGTGACGACCAGCCGCAACGAGGCTGAGCTGCTTTTGAGGCATCCAGATGTAAAGGGAATATCATATGTGGGTTCTTCTGTGGTGGGCCGACACATTTATGCTACGGCAGCCGCTAACCGAAAGCGCGTTCAGTGTTTGGGTGAGGCTAAAAACCACGGACTCATTCTGCGAGATGCAAATCTCGAGATGACGGCGCGTGTGATCATAAACTCCTCATTTGGGTGTGCGGGAATGAGGTGCATGGCTTTGCCGGTTGTGGTAGTTGAGGAGAAAGTCGCCGATGAATTCATGTCATATCTCGTGCAGTTTGCCAAGGAGCGGAAAGTCGGCTGTGCCTACGACACTGCCACAGAGCTCGGTCCTGTCGTATCTGCGGCACACAAAGAATCCGTAATCAATTGGATTAAGAAAGGCATAGAAGAAGGCGCTGAGTTGGTGCTCGACGGGAGAGACGTCGTAGTGCCTGGCTTTGAAGGAGGCTTCTTCTTAGGCCCCACGATATTTGACCATGTGGAACCAGGAATGACAATTGGGGAAAGCGAGATATTCGGCCCCGTGACCTGCGTGAAGCGGGTGAACGACTTTGAGGAAGGCCTGGCGCTGATGAACGCCAGCCCGTTTGCAAATGGGTCTTGCATCTTCACAGAAAGCGGGCACTATGCCCGGGAATTTGCGCACCGCACTCATGGGGGCATGGTCGGCATCAACGTGGGAATTCCGGTCCCAATTTCAGTCTTCCCCTTCTGTGGGCATAAGGAGTCGTTCTATGGCGACTTGCACGTGATGGGCACTGACGGGGTAGCGTTCTACACTGAAACCAAGTCAGTCACCACCAGATGGCTGGGGAAAACCGAGGCTCCAAAGCGCATTTCCACGTGGGAGGGGACCATTACACGTGAATAGGCTAGGCTTACACACGGCCCGACCAATGTAGCTGGGGGTGATTGAGTATGCACGACATAACCCGAATCCGAGGCTTGCTTGTGGGGCATGCGCAGGATGGTGCGGCGCTGACCGGCTGCACAGTTGTGCTGGCTCCGGATGGAGCAGTAGCCGGCGTGGACGTGAGGGGTTCGGCGCCCGGCACACGTGAAACCGACCTGATGCGTCCATGCAATCAGGTGGAGAGAATCCAGGGCGTGGTGCTTTCGGGAGGCAGCGCCTACGGTCTGGATACTGCCTCGGGGGTCATGAAGTTCCTGGAGGAACAGGGAGTCGGCTTTGTCACCCCCTTTGGAATTGTTCCGATTGTGGGCGCTGCGGTCATCTTCGATTTGGGGATAGGCGATCCCAAGATCCGTCCGGATGCCGCCATGGGTTATGCGGCGTGCCGCGCTGCATATTCGGGGCCGTGGGGTGAGGGCAATATCGGGGCGGGAACTGGCGCCACTGTAGGCAAGGCGGGCGGCCAGGAGTATGCAATGAAGGGCGGGCTTGGAACCTACGTGGCTGAGCTTCAGATGGAGCCCGCCGGCAAGGCTGAACCGGTCCTTGTCGGGGCCCTGGTGGTCGTTAATTCCCTGGGAGATGTAGTGGATCCCTGGTCAGGACAGATCGTGGCAGGGGCGTATGACCGGAGCCGCAAAGCCTTCATTGGCCCGGGTGCAGGCCAAAACAGAATGGATGCCGGGCGAGTCGCAGGCGAAGCCGGAATGAATACAACCGTTGCGGTTGTAGCCACAGATGCCTCTTTGGACAAGGAAGGCGCAAACAAAGTTGCCCAGATGGCTCAAAACGGGCTGGCGAGGGCAATCATTCCAGCGCACACCATGTACGACGGAGACACAGTATTCTGCCTGTCCACTGCCGAGAAGCCCCTTTCGGGCGACAGGGCAAGAGATATTACCGCTATCGGGTCGCTTGCCGCCGAAGCGCTTGCGGCGGCGGTGGTCAGGGCGGTCAAGGTGGCAAGCTCCGTTCCGGGGTGTCCAGCCGTGGGCGACATGAAGGGTTAGGAGAGCATGCGACGGCTATGGAGCGTGGAGCGAACCGCGGCCAGAACAGGCCGGAAGTTCGGCTGTAACAAGGGCGCGCATCCTGCCATGACATGGCTCCCTGCCTGTATCACTGGCGTGGAGGATGATCTTGGAATACGGCAGGGGAACGCACCCACCCGTTGAAATAGGCAACTAACGATTTGGAAAGTAGAGGAGTTCTGATTCGGATGACTGCAAAGGGGTCAATCCTCTCAACTGTTGGGCTGAGCAAGCATTTCAGCGGTGTCAAGGCGCTGAACAAACTGGACATTACCGTTAAAGAAGGCCAGATCCATGGTCTGATCGGACCTAATGGAGCAGGCAAGTCTACGTTCTTCAATGTCATCACCGGACTATTGCCGGCGACCGAGGGCGAGATCTACTTCGATTCAGTCAACACAACCCGCCTTCCCCCGCATGTCGTTGCCAGGATGGGCCTTGGCCGGACGTTTCAGGCCGCAAGAACGATGCCCGATACTGTCCTTGAGAACGTGATGGCAGGCATGTATTACTATTCTGAGACGGATCCGATAAGATCATTTCTTCTGCAGCCTCGCACTTTTCGAGCTCAGGAAAGAGAGATCAGGGAAAAAGCCATGGAGGCTTTGGACTTTCTGGGAATGAAAGATTCAGCCCATCGTTGGGCTGACGACCTTGTCTGGGTAGAACGCCAGTTGGTCCAGATAGCTCGCGCATTGGTGCTTGATCCGAAGTTGCTGCTCCTGGACGAGCCGACCTCGGGGATGGGAATTGCGGAAACGGAAGAACTGAAGGGCATTATCAGACAAGTCAGGGACAAGGGAGTGACCGTGATCTTGGTCAGCCATGACGTCAGCCTAGTAGTGGACGTTTGCGACTGGATCACCGTCATCAATTTCGGAGAGAAGATAAGCGAAGGAAGTCCAAGACAAATACAAAACGATCCGAAAGTACTGGAGGCTTATCTCGGTGAAGAAGAAGAATGTGCTGAGAGTTGAGGGCATCTCCGTGTCATACGGGCCAATACAGGCGCTAGAAGATATCAGCATTGAGCTGGATGAGGGAGAAACCGTCTCCCTGGTCGGAGCTAATGGCGCCGGCAAAACTTCATTGCTCAGAGCGATTCTGGGCCTTCAGAAGGTTCAGAAGGGGAAGATTTTCTTCATGGGGAATGACATCACCAATATGGGCACGGACAAAGTGGCTGGTTCCGGTATCGGCCTCATACCCGAGGGGCATCTGGTCTTTTCCACCATGACTGTCTTGGAGAATCTGCAAGTAGGAGGCTACCATCATCCCCAGGCCGTGAACAGCGGCCTGGAGAGTGTTTTCGAGTCGTTCCCCGTCCTATATAAGAGAAGGGACCAGATTGCCGGCACCCTTAGCGGGGGCGAACAGCAGATGCTGTCGATCGGCCGAACTCTCATGTCAAAGCCCAAATTACTCATGGCGGACGAACCTTCCTTAGGCCTTGCTCCAAAAGTGATAAGCGAGATCTTCAACATTCTGCGCGATCTGAACGAAAAGGGTTATCCTATTCTTCTTTCAGAGCAGAATGCCAAGAAGGCGCTGGAGTTTGGCGATCGCGCCTACGTTATGGAGACTGGCAGAGTGCTGTTCCAGGGCCCCGCAAAGGAACTAATGGGCAATCCGAAAGTGCGCCATGCTTATTTGGGCGGCAATGTGTAGCCCGACTAAAGTTAAGGAGACGACGCGCTATGGAGATATTTGTAGCTCAGCTGTTAAATGGCCTATCCCTGGGTAGCATTTATGTTCTGCTGGTGCTGGGTTTTAACCTGATGCTCGTTGTGGCGAAGATCATCCAATTCGCATATCCCCATCTAGTAGTGCTCTCTATGTATGTCTGCTGGGGCGCGCTGAAGTATACCAACAACATGTTTCTAGTCGTGCTCGCCAGCATTGTGTCCTGCGTCATAGTGAATGTCGCAATTGAGCCTATATTCCGCGCCCTTGCGAAGAAGCATGGACTCGACATCAACGTTTCTTTTGTTGTGTCAATAAGCATAGCTCTGTTGATTACAGATGTGATGTCTCATGCGCTTAACTACGGGTTTCCTATCGCCTTCCCAACAGATTGGGTGGGGAAGAGCATACTGAGCTTCGGATTGATCGCCTTCTCCGCCGGGCAAGCATACGCTCTGATCGGAGGCATTGTTGCTGTTGCGCTCTTCTTCTACCTCCTATACCGAACAAGGCAAGGCAGAGTGTTCAGGGCATTGAGCGAAAACAGCGTCCTTGCGTCTATCATAGGCATACCTGTTGTCAAGACGCGGATTCTCAGTTATGCCATCGCAGGTCTCTTGGGAGGGGTTACGGCTGTGCTCTTTGCCAGGCTGTTGGGTTCAGCCTCCCCGAGTCTGGGCGATTTTGTGGCTATGAAGGTCGTGGCCGTTTCCATACTGGCAGGCCTCGGCAATCTCAAGGGGGGTCTCATATGTGGACTGCTTCTTGGAATAGCCGAAAGCCTGGCCATGGGATATCTCCCAGGGTCCTGGTCAAATGCCATTGCCTTCATGATGATCTTGATAATCATGTTGATAAGGCCTGAAGGGTTGTTTGGCATTCAAATATAGCCTCTACACTATCTTTCTGTCTTGTCAATCCGACAACGGCAAAGGAGGCTGGAGAATTGTCCCCAGTAGTATATTACTTCCTGTCGTTCACGGCCATAAACATTCTTATGTGCTGGGCGTTTTATCTGCCATACCGAGTTGGCCAGCTACATCACCTGGTCGTTTCCTGCATGATGGCGTCCGCCTATTTCGCCGGCTATGCGGCGCGGCAGTGGTCGTGGCCATTTGCGCTGATACTCCTGGTGGGAACGGCCATTGGCATGCTGCTCTGCCTGATTCCCTCGTTCGCCATTGGCGATGCTCCCTGTTTCACTGTAGTCATAGTCGGCCTAACGGTCCTATTCATCTTGAAAACAGCTATTGAGAACACGCGTGCCCTGGGCGGAACGATGGGCTTTTTCGGCATCCCTCAGGTTAATAACTTGTTGCCGATGGTCTATCTCTTCCTTGTCCTCGCGGGATTGCTCCTTTACCTCATCGACAATTCCCGGCTGGGGAGAGCGGCATCCATGGTCTTCGTAGACAAAGACGCCGCGCGTGCGCTGGGAGTCGACGTGAAGCGGCTGGGCATGCTTTTCCAGATCATTGCGGGCGGGTTTGCCGGACTTGCGGGAACCCTTTACGCGTTTCTCATAGGCAGCCTGTTCCCGGAATTCTTCAATCTGGGTGTCATAGGCACCCTCATGTGCATGCTATTTGTAGGCGGGCACAGCACTATGTGGGGGGTGATAATCTCAGTCCCCGTTTTCCAAGGTCTGCATTTGATTCTTCCCAGCGCTGTCGCTTCATGGCTTCAAGTCATCTACGCGGTCACACTTATCGTCGTCATTCTGGTACTGCCGGGCGGGCTGATAACCAAGAGAATGTTGGTCAAGGTTGGAGAGAGGTTTCGCGCAAAACCACAGACTGCATCTATTAAGGGAGGAGTAAAAGAGTGAGAAAGCTTTGCAAGTCGCTAGGTAGCCTGTTATTGGCGATCGTTCTCATGGTGTGTTTGGGCGGTTCTGGCGCTCTGGGCGCACCCGTCGTGGTGGATCAGTGGGAGATACCTTTTCTGAACTGCCTCACGGGTCCTATCGCTAGTATCGGAGAGTACATGGCATGGAGTGCCCATAGAGCTGCAGATGAGATTAACCAGAAGGGCGGAGTCAAAGGGAAGCCTATCAAGATCGTGGATCTTGATACGGGAGTCAGTCCAGATAAGGCACTCGAACAGATGGCCAAAATCGTCAACAAGAGCCTTGTGGCGCTGGGCCCTGTTCCGGAGGCCTGCATAATGTCGGCAATGCCGTTGGCAGTCAAGCACGGTCTGTTCTGCATGATCGCGTCCACAACCTACGAATACCAGAGCCAGTTCTTCCCTTACGCTGTGGCATGGGACTCAGGTTCGGACAAGACCTTGCCTCCGGTTGTCGCTGCCTGGGCCAAGCACAATCCCGAGATGAAACAGGTAGTGCAGTTTGTTGAGAGATGGGCATGTTGGCCTGAAATGGCGGATGCCCATGCCCTGGGCTTGGCCTCGGTAGGAGTCAAAAGCATTGAAATCGAGGTGCCGACTGATGCAGTCACCTTTGGTCCCCTCGTCGTTAGGGCTCTCGGCAGAAAGCCGGATGGGTTTGTGCTCACGTGCACATCGGATAAGGCTGCAAAGATAATCATTGAGCTGGAGAAATATGGGTGGAAGGATAAGTCCAAGATACTCGTCTTCAGCAGCGCAGATGACATGCCTCTCTACACCACCGGGAAAGAGAAGCTGAATGGGATCTACATCTACTCATACCTCGACTCCGAGATGGAGACTGAGCGTTGGAAATCGTTCAAGGAGAGCTACAGGGAGGCTCATGGTGGACTGGAGCCGGTCTCGTTGTCCACCGTATACTACGACTGCGTGTATATGGTTGCAGAGGCGCTGGAGAATACGCCGGTGACCGGAGACCCTAAGAAGCTTGCGCAAGAGCGAGCACTGATTAGAGACTACATCCGGAACGTACAGGATTTCGAAGGGGTGCAGATGACCTGGTCCAACAAGGACGGAGTGCCGACGGATAAGGGGAGCTTCCTCTTCAGGATAGAGAACGAAGCGAAGCAGTTCGTCGAGTACTGCCCAGCGTGGAAATAGCGTGAAAGCATGGCTGACCTGCTGGTTCATTGCCTCATGAAAGGACATGGCCGATGAGCCACCTGGGATGCCGGGGATGAAAGTGGCTGCAAGCTGGGGCTTGTATTGCAGCTCTGCAGCTTGCAGCCTCTTTGCGAGTGTGGCCTCTGACAGGCTTCGGATCGCGCTTTCCGGCCCGGCCGCACAGTCCTTGTCGGAGCCGCGGACAAATCCGAAGAAGCATGCTCTGAGCAGCACGAAATCGTTGATGAGAGGTACACCCGTTGGGAGGCAATTGAGATGAGCGAAATTCTGAAGACGATAAAGACGAAAGAGAGCGGATTTCTCGAGATGAACCGGGGCATCAAGGTGTTGCACATCTCGGGAGAGCCCTACGAGAGAGGATACCAGCACGGCTTTTTGCTGGCAAAGGAGATCTCAGAAGTGATACGCGACGGGCTCACCGGGGCCGCTTCTGTGATTGCCATGGCTCTTGATTGCAGCATGGACGAGGCTTTTGAGGTTCTCCGAAAGGGCAAGGAGGCTGCCGAAGGCTACATACCGCCGGAGTTCAGGGAAGAGATGAGGGGAATCGCAGACGGCATTGCCGCCGAGGGCTCCAACCTGGGCTATGGCGACGTGGTTCTCTGGAACACCATGTATGATCAGTGGTGTTTTTACGCCCGTCCTGATCTTACCGATCCATGCAAGGAGTCGATCAGACATGCATACCCCCCGGGATGCAGCAGCTTCTCGGCCTGGGGAGACGCCACTGTCAATGGCAGGATGGTCTTCGGAAAGAACATGGACAATTTGAACATACCGGGGGCGGCAGAACATCGTGTGTTGGCCATCGTCCAGCCCGACAGGGGTTACGGCCACGCTTTCATTACACACCCGGGCATGATCGCCATTGATGGCGGCATCAATGAAGACGGCGTTGAGATGATGACCCATCGGAGCTCTTCAGTGAACGAAACCTTGAAGGGCTGCGGGATAGGGATATTGTCCCGGCTCATCCTGGCGAATACACACAGAGTGGAGGATGCAATAAACATTCTCACAGTCTACCCGCGGTGCACTGGGATCAACTACCATGTTGCCGATGCAAAGAAAGGCGAAGCAGTGGTAGTCGAGGTATCCGCAACTGAGATTGGAGTTCGGTACCCGGAGCCAGGCCAAGATGTTCTCTGGACGGCGAACCACTACAACTGCTATCCCGGATGGAAAGGGTACCAGGGCTACAACATGGTGCCAAATCAGGCTCTGAGCCTTCACATGGCCGATGTCAGCACGTTAGAGAAATGGCAAGAGAGCCTGCATGATGAGGACAATCCGCACATCTCGGGAGCGGGCAGATTTGACAGATATGAACAGCTCATCGACGAGCACTACGGGAGAATAGATGAGCAAATAGCGATGCAGATACTGAGCGACAGAGTCGACCCTTACACCGGCAAGGAGAGAGACTGGGAACAAGAGAGCCCAGGAAGGAACTACGGCGTAACCATATGCATGTATTCTCGAACGGTGAAATATGCGGATAATGTCAAGTTCTACAAGAGTGACAAGAGAGGTTCGTTCAGTGCCTGCCTTTCCAACCTGTGGAGCATGGTGTCGATCCTGGATAATGGCGACTTCTGGTTGGCGATAAAGGACTTCCCTGCTCCCAGAGGCGGATATGAGTTGTTTAACCTCAGGCATGAATTGTCCCGGTTCTAGCACGGCAGTCGTTGGGGCCCCGCTTCCGGGCATGAGAGATGAGGCCGGCTGTTCGGGAGTGGAGCGGCGCCGGCGAGGCCCACCGGTTGGCCGGGCGCTTGCCGAAATCACTATGGAGAGAATGATGGCAAATGAGAGTTGACATTGTCGGGTCAGGAGCAATGGGATCCCTATTTGGCGGCCTGCTTGCTGAAGCAGGGAACGATGTACGTCTGATTGACGTATGGGACGAGCATGTGAAAGCGATCAATAGCAAGGGGCTCTGGATAGAGGGCCTGAGCGGAGACAGATTCATCGAAGTCAAAGCAACGACTGAGCCAAGCGGGATCGCCGGTCTGTCAGATTTACTCGTTTTCTTCGTCAAATCCTATCACACTGAGAGTGCGGCAAGAAACGTCCTGCCACTGGCAGGGGAAAACACGATAATCCTGACCCTTCAGAATGGGTTGGGAAATGCGGAGATACTGGGCAACGTCTTCGGTGAAGAGAAGGTAGTGGCCGGGACTACTTCCTACGGAGCGAACGTGCTGGGTCCCGGGAGAGTGAGCCATGCCGGGATCGGGCCCACTGTCATCGGGGAACTGGGCGGGGAAATCACGCAACGTATCAGCGAGCTTGCGCAACTTCTCAGCAAAGCGGGCGTCAAAACCGATACTTCCGGCAATGTGATGGGCCTGATTTGGAGCAAGCTCATAGTAAACGTCGGGATCAATGCTCTGGGGACGTTGCTTAATGTAAGAAATGGCCAGCTCATCAAGGGGAAGCATAGCGTGGCGCTTCAGAGGGAACTGGTCGCGGAAGCCATGGAAGTTGCCGCTAAAAAGGGAGTCGAACTCATTTATGAAGACATGGCTCATGAGGTAGCCACAATTTGCGAGAAGACCAGTGGCAATATCAACTCCATGCTGCAGGATGTCAGAAACAAAAGGAAAACTGAGATTGACTTTATCAACGGCGCTATTGTGAGAGAGGGAGAGGCCCTCAACATACCTACACCCGTCAACCGTGTAATGAGCAGCCTCATAAAGGCCATAGAAGAAAGCTATGATCAGCAGATCTAGGGAGGGAAGCTAAATGGCGCGGACAAAGAAGAAGCCCACCATTCCGAATTTTCTAGAAATGAAGAGACAGGGCAAAAGGTTCACGATGGTCACAGCGTACGACTACGCCTTTGCCACTCAAGTGGACAAGACAGACATAGAGATGATACTGGTCGGGGATTCGGCGGCAATGGTGATGTTGGGTTACGAGAACACTCTTCCTATTGACATGGATACACTCATCCTCCTGGGCAAGGCGGTAGTTAAGGGAGCGCCCAACACGTTTATCGTAGGGGACATGCCTTTCCTCTCGTATGAAGTAAGCGCAGAGAAGGCTGTGGAAAACGCCGGCCGGATGATGAAGGAAGCCGGAGTGGACTGCGTCAAACTGGAAGGCGG
>JGI24503J29689_10021817_pt1 | contig 11959 bp, 11 predicted proteins | sample BioPla3RNA2_FD_29689 | JGI IMG/M metagenome (IMG submission 29689)
AGAAAAAATTGAAATTAATAGATACACATTGCCATTTAACAGATAGTAGATATAATGATAATTTAGATATTGTTTTAAAAAATATAAGAGAAAAACTTGATTTCGTTATAAACGTGGGATATGATTTAAAAACATCTGAAAATAGTGTAAAATTATCAAATGAATATGAATATATATATGCAACTGTTGGTGTACATCCAAATGATTCAGATAGTTATAATATTTTAGTTGAAGAAAAATTAGAAGAATTAGTTAAAAATAATAATAAAATAGTAGCTATAGGTGAAATTGGATTAGATTACTATAGAGATTATGTATCAAAAGAGATACAACAAGATGTATTTATAAAACAGCTTAAACTTGCTAAAAAACTAGATAAACCTGTGGTTATTCATTGTAGAGATGCCTATAAAGATACAATAGATATATTAAATGAATATAAAGATGTAAATGGAATTATGCATAGTTATTCTGGAAGTTATGATACAGCAAAATTATTAATGGATAGATTCTATTTCTCTATAAGTGGTCCAGTTACTTTTTCAAACGCTATTAACCTACATGATATGGTAGAAAAACTGCCAATTGATAAAATACTTGTGGAGACAGATTCACCGTATTTAACCCCAGTACCCTACAGAGGAAAGACAAACGAACCTTCTTATGTGGAATATGTTGCACAAAAGATTGCAAGTATAAAAAATATAGAATATGATGAGTTTAAAAAAATATTAAGTAAAAATACAAAAAAAGCTTTTAGAATTGAGTAGATATTGATGGAAATATATGGTATTGGTAATGATATTATTGAAATATCGCGTATAAAAAATGCAATTATCAAAAATATAAAATTTATTAATAGAATATTCACAGATAATGAGATTAATTATGCAAAAACTAAAAAAGATATATATGCTACATATTCAGGACGATTCTCTGCAAAAGAAGCATTTTATAAAGCTATGGGAACTGGAATTTTAACCTATGGATTTAATGATATTGAGATATTAAATGATAAAAACGGGAAACCATATTTAAATATTTTGAATCTTAATTTAAAAAAATATATTGATGAAGAAAAATTATACATCCATTTAACAATATCTCATAGTAAAGAAAATGCAATAGCAACTGTTTTAATTACAAAAAAAAGAAGCTGACTATTCAGCTTCATTTACATAATATTCTATGTGTTTAAAATTTGTATTTTGTAAAATATCGCGAATTACTAGTTCTACCCAAAATTTTACATCTTGAATTGAAGAACCGTACCAGTAATCAGAAGAGATAAGATTTGAATCAGCATAAATATCAACTTTATATTTCATAATACCCCCTTTTTATTACAATAAAAAATTTAACAATATAATTATACACTATATTTTTAAATTCATCAAGTTATTTATAAAAAAAATGTATATATTTAGGAAATTGGTGTATGAAATTTATATAAAATTTAGGAAGGAGAAAAAAATGAAAATAGATAGAGTAAACGATGCTATTAAATTAGCTTCAATATTACATGAAAAACAGTATAGAAAAGCAGGGAATGTCCCGTATATTTCTCATCCTTATGCTGTGGGACTTGTACTTACAATGGCAGGGTGTAAAGAAGATGTAATAATTGCAGGTATATTACATGATACTGTAGAAGATTCGGAGTATACTTTAAATGAATTAGAAATTAGATTTGGTAAAGAAGTTGCTCATATTGTACGGGAATGTACAGAAGAAGATAAAACAAAATCATGGAAAGAGAGAAAAAACTTACAAATTAATAGAATTAAAGATGGTAATTTAGAGGTAAAATATGTAAAACTTGCAGATCTTTTACATAATCTGAATTCAATATATGAATGCCTAGAAAACGATGATAATAAAGTATGGAAATCATTTAATGCATCTAAAGATGAGATAAAATGGTACTATAAAAGTATGATCGAAGCATTAAATTCAAACGTAGAGGAGAGCAGTTACATTTTACTGTATAACGAACTGAAAATTTATTACGAATTGGTATTTAACAGATAATTGAAAGGGTAATATTGTATTTACAATTATATTTTATTATGATATAATTATTTAGATTTTAAATTGAAAATTCAGTATTAGGTGGTGGAATAATTGAAAAAATTATATGTTTTATTTATTATAGGAATTTGTATGTTAAATTTTAACTTTATTTTAGCTGAATGTGTAGGTGAAAGAGAATTTTCATCGAAAACAAAGCTTTATATTAATTCAAAAGAAAATATAGATAATATAGAAGACGATAGAATTAAAGATAAATTAAATATAATTAGAGAGTATGAAAATTACAGAGATATAGAGATATTTAAATATTTAAAACATAGAGAGTATGCCATTGCTTTTAGTGGTGAAAATTTTCAAAATTTTGCAATAATTTTTCGGATTGATAATTCTGATTTTATAGCAAGTAATTATTATGAAAATAAAAAATTTGATAAAGAAAATATACAAGGTGTTACCACTTATTATAATATTATTGGTAGAGAGTTTGCATACACTTATGTAGATAATTTACTTTATTTAAGTAATAATATAAATATTTTTTTTGATATAATGAATAATGTCTCATATCCTAAAAATAATTTACAAAAAAATGAATTTTATAATAAATATAAACCCGAAAGCGATGACTATAAATATTTCTATTATATTGATGAAGGTGGTATTATAAAAAATTATGATTACAACTCAAAAATTATTATAATTAGTGAAAATAAAAATGAAGTTATTTATAGTACGAATAATCCAGAAATAAATGTCGATTCAAAAACATATAACTTTTCAGATTTTATACCTAATAAAATTGAAGAAATATATTATGGCAGAGATATGGGAATTGTTATAAAAGATTTAAAAGAAAAATATAGTTATATTGTAGACAAAGATAGTATTCATCTTAAAAATAATAATTTATTTATCGATGATATAGTCGTTAAAGTTGGTATTAATGAGGATGAATCTTATATTTTGATCTATTCTGCATATAATAAAAATAATCTTATAGAAAAAGTGAGAAAAATTTATGAAAATGAATTTTTCTATAATAGAAAACTTAATTTTGAAACAGATGAAAATGGAGTTAGGTATCTAAATATCCCTTTATTTGATAAGAAAATCTACGTTGAATATATAAAACCAAATTATCTTATTATTACAGAGAATAAAAATATATATGACAATATAGTAATGGAAAAATACTATAATTATGATTATTCATATTTATCTAATAAAAAAGAATATTATGAAAATTATTTAACTGGAGAAAAAAATATATTTGAAATAGGGAACGACTACATAAGAGAGATTTTTTAATTTTCAAAAAGGAGATTTATTATAATGGATATTATAGAAATAAAAAGAGAATTAACTGAAATTAATGATAAAATAATAGAGTTTGGTGAGCATCTTTGACCTAATAAACAAAGAAAATTTATTGAAAGAGATGGAGCAACAAACACTAGAAAGTGATTTTTGGAATAATAAACAAAAATCAGAATCTCATATTAAAGATATGAATATTTTAAAAAACAAAATTGAATCATATAGAGAATTATGGAAATACTATGATGATTGTAAAATACTGGTAGAATTTATAGATTTAGGTGAAGATGAATTTCAAAATGAATTAATTGAAAAATATAAAAAATTAAATAAAATAATAGATAATTTTGAAGTTAATATGTTACTTAATAGTGAATATGATAAAAATAATGCTATAATGACAATTCATTCTGGTGCAGGTGGGACTGAGGCTTGTGACTGGGCAGAAATGCTTTATCGTATGTATATGAGATGGTGTAATAAACATAATTATAAAACAGAAGTGATAGATATGCTAGTTGGTGATGAAGCGGGGATTAAATCTATAACTTTTCAAATAAATGGTATAAATGCATATGGATACCTTAAAAGTGAAAAAGGGGTACATCGTTTAATAAGGATATCTCCGTTTGATGCAAATAAAAAAAGACATACCTCGTTTGCATCAATAGATGTAATGCCTGAAACCGATGAAGAAATAGAAATTAGTATTAATGATAATGACTTAAAAATAGATACTTATCGTGCAAGCGGGGCCGGGGGACAACACGTAAATATGACAGATTCTGCTGTAAGAATTACACATTTACCCACTAAAATTGTAGTTACGTGTCAAAATGAGCGTTCGCAAATTCAAAATCGTGAAAAAGCAATGAAAGTATTAAAATCTAAATTGTTTGAGATAGAAATTAAGAGAAAAGAAGATGAATTAAAAAAAATACAAGGTGAGATTAGCGAAATAAGTTGGGGAAATCAGATAAGAACATATGTATTTCAGCCTTATACATCAGTAAAGGACCATAGAACAAATGCTGAAATTGGTAGCGTTAGTTCTGTAATGGATGGCGAAATAGACAATTTTATTAAATCGTATCTTAAATGGAATACAAAACAAGCTTAATTATAGGTTTAAATTAATTAAGTTAGGAATGCTGAAAGGTGGTGAAAGCAACTAGTTAGTTTATCTATTACTACTAGTATTAATAATAAATGGTTAATTTTAAAAAAATTATGGGACTTTTATCGGTATTTATTTTTATATTTGTAAATAGTTTTGGAAATAGCAGCTTCACTTTAATATGTTCTGGTAATTATTTTGGAGAATACAAAAACTTAGATAAAAATTACGAAGCAATAAAAAGTATCGAAAACAGTAAAAAAAAGATTTTAAAAATAGATATTGGAAATAATTTAACAGAAAATAATGATATAAATAAGATATTTTATGATTATTATAATATGTTAAATTTTAATATTAATTTTCTAGGCACTGAAGAGTTGGAAGTTTTTATAAAAAAAAATAGGATATTAAATAAAGAATATATAAGTTTAAATATCGATTATAAAAATATAGAGCCATATAAAATATTTAACATTGATAGTGTTAATATTGCAATAATTGGAATAACGGATGTTTATGATAGTGAGATTGATAATATTACAAACTATAAAGCAGAATTACAAAAACTACTATATAAATTAGAAAATAAAGTAGAATGTATTTTTGTTGTATCGGATCTAAGTCGAGCTGAAAATTTAGATTTAATTAAGAGTTTTTCTGAGATAGATATTGTAATAGAAAGTGGGAAAAATATAAATATTGAATCGGTAATAAAAACTTCTAAAAAACAATATATTTTACCTGTAAATAATCTATCTTTTTATGATATTGAGTATAATAAAAATGGTGTGAAAATGTATGATAGTTTTGGTCATACAATAACGAGAGAAAAATTTGTAATACAAAATAGTTATGAAATAGATATTGATTACTATGATGGAGATATTAGCTTTAAAAAAATAATAGATAAAGAAAAAAATATTATTGATATGAAAAATCAAGTTATTGCAGGTTATAATGATCAAACATTTTCAAAACAAGATATGATTGTAGGAGACAGAGTAGAGATAGTTGATAATATTGCTAAAAAAATGTCATATTATTATAATGGAGACTTAGTAATAGCACCATCTTATGTTTTAAAATCAGGTATGTATAAAGGGCTATATAGTGAATATGAAATTGATAATATATTTTCAAATGATAAAATATTAGTTTTTTATATAACTTTAGATGATTTGAAAAAACTTATTATGGAATCAGAAAAAAATCGTGGTACTTCAAAATACCTATATTTTTATGGACTAGAAAAAATTATAAAAAAACCAAAATATAAAATAATAACATTTGATTGTTTTTTTAAAGATTATCAAAATTACATAGGGGATAAATACAATATTAGGGAATATGGAATAAAAGATATCCTAAGGAGAGGATTGTATGAACAATAATTTTATTATAATATTTATTATTTTTTCTATATTTCTGCATGCTAATTTTACCACAAAATTATTTTCTGAAGAGGGAATTAATGCTGTAAGTATAGAGTATGATGATTTTATAAATGAAAAAGTGATAATTGAAAAAGATATAATTGAAGATTCTAATGAAAATAATATAAATATAGAGAATTCTTACTATAAATATGATGAAATATATAAAATATTATCGGAAAATAAAAAAATAAATCAATTCGAGAACCTAATTGTAAATAAGGATACTATAATAATAGAAGGATTAGTCATTAGAAAAGTAAGAATAGATAGAATTTATACAAATAAAGATATGAAGATATCTGAAATTATTATTACAAAAAAAGATTTAGAGGAATCTATTTTAAAAAAGAATAAAGATGTTAAAAAAATAAATATAGAAATCTATGAAGGCTTTCTAAAGGCAACAGGTGAGGCAAACTTAATGGGATTAGCAAACAGTATGGAATTAGAAGGAACATTTTATATAGATGACAATCGTGAAATTTTTTATTCATTAAGTAAAGCTAAAGTAAAAAAAATAATTCCTGTACCGAAAGGGATATTAGATAAATTTGACAAAAAAATAAATCCATTTTTTAAACTAAACGATTTAGGGATTGACCTTTATTTATCATATTTAATTTTTGAAGAGGAAAGAATAATAGTAAGATAATTTTATATAATTTAAGGAGGTGTCCGGTAATATCCGGTAATCATGAGCGAAGTTAAAGTTAGAATAGCACCATCCCCTACAGGTGACCCTCATGTAGGAACAGCATATATTGCATTATTTAACTATGCATTTGCAAAACATAATAATGGAAAATTCGTATTAAGAATTGAAGACACAGATCAAGTAAGATCAACAAAAGAATCAGAAGATCAAATATTTAATGCACTTAAACACTTAGGACTAAATTATGATGAAGGACCAGATGTAGGTGGAGATTATGGACCGTACAGACAATCTGAACGTACAGAGATATATAAACAATATTCACAAGAATTAATAAAAAATGGGAAAGCATATTATTGCTTTTGTACATCAGAAAGATTAGAAAATCTTAGAGAAAAACAGAAAGAAAACAAGGAAAATATCGGTTATGATGGACATTGTATAAGTCTATCTAATGATGAGATAGAGGAAAAATTAAAACAAAATATCCCTTATGTTATTAGATTAAAAATGCCTAAAGAGGGGAAAACTATAGTTAAAGATGTATTACGTGGAGTTGTTGAATTTGATAATAATGTAATTGATGATCAAATATTAATGAAATCAGATGGATATCCCACTTATCATTTAGCAAATGTTGTAGATGATCATCTTATGAAGATAACACATGTAATTAGAGCAGAGGAATGGATAGCATCTACACCTAAACATATACAACTATATAAAGCTTTTGGATGGGATGAACCCGTATGGATCCATATGCCTTTATTACGAAATGCAGATAAAACAAAAATATCAAAACGTAAAAATCCAGTATCATTAAATTATTATGAGGAGAGAGGATATTTAAAAGAATCGATGATAAATTTTCTTGCATTAATGGGATGGAGTATTGGTGGAGATAAAGAGATATTTACACTAGATGAGATGATAGATAAATTTAGTTTTGATAAAGTATCTCTTGGGGGACCAGTTTTTGATTTAAAAAAATTGGGATGGTTAAATAATCATTACCTAAAAAGTATGGATATTGATAAAATATCTATGATGGTATTGCCATATTTTGTAGAGAAAAATATTGTTAACAAAAATATTATAAATAATGAAAAAGAATTCACAAAATATAAAAAAATAATCTCTATAATAAGAGAAAATTCAGAAACTCTAGATGAGATGCCGGAAAAATCAGATCTATTTTATAATGATGATATAGTTTTTCCTGTTCTTACAGAAGATATGAATAAAAAAGATAGAAAATCAGTGGAAAGATTGTATGAATCTATTAAAACAGATGAGGGAAAAACAGCAATTAATCTTTTTATAAAATATATTGAGGAATTAAATGAAAATATTACCGAAGAGAAAGCTAAAGAAGTATTAAATAGAATACTAGAAGAGGTGGAAGGTGGACCAGGAAAAGTACTTATGCCACTTAGAGTAATATTAACAGGAAAAACAAGTGGTGCTGATGTATACATAATTATTTCAACAATAGGGAAAGAGCATACATTAAAAAGAGTATATAATACTATAAAAAAATATGATATATTGTAAATACAATTGGAGGTGTATTAATTTAAATGGAAGCTAATGTTAAAGCAAAATACGAAGAGTGGTTAAACTCAGACTTTTTATCTAAAGAAGATAGAGATGATTTAGTAAAAATTGAAAATAATGAGAAAGAGATAACAGAGAGATTTTATAAAGATCTTGATTTTGGAACAGGTGGTCTAAGAGGGATAAGAGGTGTAGGTACCAATAGAATGAACGTGTATGTAGTAAGAAAAGCTACACAAGGATTAGCGAACTACATGCTTAAAACAGATAAAGATGCAAAATCTAAGGGGATTGTAATAGCATATGATTCTAGAATACAGTCTGAAGAATTTGCAGAAACTGCAGCACTAGTAATGGCTGGAAATGGGATAAAAGCATATCTTTTTAATAGTTTAAGATCAACTCCAGAATTATCATTTGCTGTAAGAGAACTTAAAACATTATCAGGAATAGTGGTAACGGCAAGTCATAATCCACCAGAATATAATGGATATAAAGTGTATTGGGATGATGGAGCACAAGTAGTAGCACCACATGATAAAAAAATCATTGAGGAAGTATATTCAATTCAAAACTTCAATGAGATTAAATATATATCTAAAGAGGCAGCTTTAGAAAAAGGGTTATTAGAGATAATTGGTAAAGAGCAAGATGATAAATTTATAGAACAATTAAAAAAACAGGTAATTGTAAATAATGATCTAATCTCTAAAATGGGAAAAACTATGAAAATAGTGTATACACCTTTACATGGTGCTGGGAATGTAGCATGTCAAAGAATACTAAAAGAGGTAGGATTTGAAAATGTATATGTTGTTAAGGAGCAAGAGAAACCAGATGGTAATTTCCCAACAGCATCTTATCCTAATCCAGAAGATCCAAAAGTATTTTCATTAGGAATAAAACTAGCAACAGAAAAAGGTGCTAAAATTGTAATGGCAAATGATCCTGATGCAGATAGAATAGGTATAGCAATTCAAAAGAAAGATGGAGAATGGATGTTCCCTAATGGAAACCAAGTTGGAGTTTTAGCCGTGGATTATATTTTAAAAAATATGAAAAATAAAGTAAATAATGGCGCTATAATATCAACTGTTGTGTCAACTCCAATGTTAGATAATGTTTGTGAGAAAAACGGAGTTAGTTTAATAAGAACATTAACTGGATTTAAATTTATTGGTGAAAAAATAAAAGGATTTGAAGAGAAGAAAGACGATAAAACATATTTATTTGGATTTGAAGAGAGTTATGGTTATTTAAAAGGCACTCATGCAAGAGATAAAGATGCCATAGGAGCAACATTATTAATTGCAGAAATTGCGTCATATTATGAAGATAAAGGGATTAGCATTGATGAAGCAATAGAATCACTCTATAATGAATATGGTCACTATAGAGATGGGATAGAGTCACTAACTATGCAAGGTAAAGAGGGTGCAGAAAAAATTGCATCTATTATGTCAACAATGAGAGAAAATACTCCTAAAGAAGTTACAGGAAAAAAAGTAGTAATAGTTAGAGATTTCTTAAAATCAGTAGAAAAAAATAAACAAACTGGTGTAGAAATTAAAATTAATATGCCATCATCAAATGTATTACAACTTGTACTTGAAGATAATACATATATTACAGCGAGACCTTCTGGGACAGAACCAAAAATTAAATTTTATTTTGGAGTAAATTCCACAGATAAAAAATCAGCTGATGAAAAACTAGTAAGCACTATGGAAGAATTTTTAAAAAATATAAAATAGAATAAAATTGCGGCAAGATACATTAAAAATAGTACTTGCCGATTTTTAGATATATAGGAGGTATTAAATTTGAGAAAAAAATTGTTTAAAATTTTATTACTCTCTTCACTTTTAACTGTTTTTTTTGGATGCGGGATAGAATATGAGGATATAGAGATAAGAGTATCACATTATAGAGCACTACTAGATGAAGAGGAGTTTAGAGCTATGTCATACTTTATAAAATCACAGTACAATGTTGATCCCGAAGAGTGGGAAGAGATAAAAAATGATATAAAGTATTTTGATTTTAAATGGGGATATGAATATAAATTAAAAGTGAGAAGGCAAGAAAGAAAACCTTGTGAAAACAAAATAGAAGGGTATACACATGAATATAAATTAATAGAGATACTTACAAAAAGCTATGTGGATGAAGATACAACATTTGAATTAAAAATAAAAAAAGGTGATTATAACTATATAAAATACAACTCAGAGGTAACAAAAAAATATTATACACTACCAGATGGTACGAAAATTTTATATGATAATAAAGAGGCACATGAAGATAAACTTAAAAAATATTATAATAAAGACGATATAGGTAAAAAAGTCGTAATAGGTACATTTAAACACTCTTTTGAAGGAAATAATAGTGATAAAGAGATAATACTTATTGATTTAAGAGAGGAAGATGTTGAATAAAAATATTTTGGTGGTGATGTTTTATGAGTAAAAATAAAATTGTTAAATTAATTATTTTAATAACAATAATATTAGTAATAATGATCCTTTCGTATGTTATCTACAAAAAATCTCCTTTACAAGAAAAAATTATGTATAGTGATAAAAAAATTACAAAATATGTTGAAAATATTAAAGAAATACAAGATAGTATTGTAAAAAAAGATAATAGTATAAAGAAAAAACATAAAGGTATAGAAACAGATAAAGAGCCACCAATTATAAAAAATATAAAAATTGATTCTAATATATTAGATTACAAAAATAAAATTTTTCCAAAATTAACATTTGAAGCAGAAGATATATCTGGAATATTTCGTATAAGACTATATATATACTACAATGGGGAAATAATAGGATATGTACAGGATAATCCAAATACTAAAAAAAACAATATTGGAGCTATTTTTATATTAGACCCCTACATTATATTAGAAGGGTATAAAACATTTGTAGATTACGAAGGTGCAACTATTGATTTAGTAGTAAAAGCTTGGGATAATAACGAGAATGAAACTGTATACGAAATTGAAGATAAAATAAAAATTATAGATAATACACCACCTTCACCTGTTAAAGTGTATTGGAGTTTTTTCTTTAATGAGGAGAATAAAGATGTTGCTGTGTATAATAATAAAATAGAAAATACATTTATTTTGTATAAAGGGGAAGATTTCCCTAAAATAAAGGATAATGATATTGAAAAATATGAATACGGATTAACTACTACAGATGGTGCAGTATTATTTAAAGAGGAGATACGTCAGTTCGAAGAGAATAAAATCGATATTGTACTAGATATAGAAGGGGAAGGAAAATTTATATTTTATACAAAAGCAATTGATAAAAATGGTAATTTCACTGAGAAAAAAATAAATGTTTATTTAGACCAAACACCACCTAATGGTAAACTTGTTTTTGAAAATGGACAAGTAATTCCAACTGGAAAAACAGTAAATTTATATGTTTCCGCAATAGATAATTTATCTGGTGTGACAAACTATAGATTCGGATTAAATAAGGCGGATCTATATAGAGCAGAATGGAAACATTATGAAAAATATAGAGATTTCATAACTGTTGGTTATAAAACCCCACATTCTGATAATGCATATAATTTATGGTATCAATTTAGAGATGATGCAGGAAATATCTCGAAAGAGGAAAATATTGGATTTTATGCTAGAGAAAGTAATACAATTAATATTACATCTAAATTTGAACAAAAAGAATTAGAATTAAAAATTGATAAACAAGACTATAAAAAAGGTAAAATAAATATAAAAAGTAATCAAATAAAATAAAAAGCTAAAGTTTTTTTTTAATTATGCCGAAACTAATATTAGAACTTATCTTTCCC
>JGI24503J29689_10060787_pt1 | contig 11939 bp, 7 predicted proteins | sample BioPla3RNA2_FD_29689 | JGI IMG/M metagenome (IMG submission 29689)
ATTGCTTTCTTGGATATTTTGCCAAATATATAAAAGGCATTTTGCATAAAATATTATTTTGCTGGGAAGAATGGAAAGATGGAAAAAATGTCTGAGGGGTGAGGTGTTTTAATGGTAAATCCTGCTATTGTTGGTACCAGAAAAAGAAGAAGTTATGCCCGCATTCAGGAAGTTCAAGATATGCCGAACCTGATTGAGGTTCAAAAAAAGTCATATCATTGGTTCCTGGAGGAAGGACTGAAGGAAATGTTTGATGACATTTCCCCGATTCAAGACTTTACGGGAAATCTGGTGCTGGAATTTGTAGGCTATACACTGGGTGAATCCAAATATTCCGTGGAAGACTGCAAGGAAAGAGATGTTACATATGCAGCCCCTCTTCGGGTAAAAGTCCGGTTAATTAATAAAGAAACCGGTGAGGTAAAGGAACAGGAAGTCTTTATGGGTGATTTCCCTTTAATGACGGAAAAAGGGACTTTTATCATTAACGGTGCTGAACGGGTTATTGTCAGTCAGCTGGTTCGTTCTCCCGGTGTTTATTATAGTGAGTCCATTGACCCTAGCGGAGTGCATATTTATGGCGCAACCATTATTCCCAATCGGGGTGCATGGTTGGAGTTTGAAACAGATATAAATGAAAACATCTTTGTCAGAGTGGACCGGACCAGAAAAGTACCGGCAACTGTTTTAATTCGTGCTTTAGGCTATGGTCAAAACGCTCAGATATTAGATTTATTTGAAAATGATAAAAGAATTCAGATTACTATGGAAAAAGACAGCACAGATTCTGAAGAAGAGGCTTTGGTAGAGATCTACAAAAGGTTGCGCCCGGGGGAGCCCCCTACCGTAGATTCAGCCAGGTCCCTTCTGTATACCCTTTTCTTTGATCCGAAGCGTTACGATTTGGGGAATGTTGGGCGGTATAAATTACATAAAAAGCTGAATCACAAAATATTAAAGCGGATATCAGAAGACGGTTTGATTTGGGATGATGAAAAGCAGAAATATGTTGAAGGAGATGTTTCTCCGGGTTTTCATAATGATTATATTAGACATCTTACGAAAACCGATATTATTGAAACATTGAGATACCTGCTTAAGTTAATGAACGGGGAAGAAAAACCGGATGATATTGACCATTTAGGAAATCGCCGGCTTCGTTCTGTAGGAGAACTGCTCCAAAATCAATTCCGTATTGGTTTATCCAGGATGGAACGGGTTGTTCGGGAGCGGATGACCATCCAGGATGCTGATGTGATTACTCCTCAAGTACTTGTTAACATTCGGCCGGTTGTTGCCGCTATTAAAGAGTTTTTTGGTTCCAGCCAATTGTCCCAGTTTATGGATCAGACTAATCCTTTGGCGGAGTTAACTCATAAACGACGATTAAGTGCTTTAGGACCGGGAGGCTTATCCCGGGAAAGGGCAGGTTTTGAAGTGCGGGACGTACATCCTTCCCACTATGGACGGATGTGCCCCATTGAAACTCCGGAGGGCCCCAATATTGGTTTAATCGGGTCCTTGAGTACTTATGCCAGAATTAACGAATTTGGTTTTATTGAGACACCGTATCGGAAAGTGGACAAAGAACGGGGCGTTGTTACTGATACCATTGATTATCTAACGGCGGATGAAGAAGACAAATATGTAGTGGCCCAGGCTAATGAACCCTTGGATGAAGAGGGACGTTTCATTAATAAGCGCTGTAATGTGCGCTATGGTCCGGATATTCTGGTGGTGCCCGCGGAACGCGTAGACTATATGGATGTTAGCCCCAAACAAGTAGTGTCAGTTGCTACTGCTCTCATCCCTTTTCTGGAGCATGATGATGCGAACCGGGCATTAATGGGTGCTAATATGCAGCGTCAAGCCGTACCTTTGCTTAGGACAGAAGCGCCCCTGGTGGGAACAGGAATGGAAGAAAAGACAGCCCGGGATTCCCTGGTAGTGGAAGTGGCCGAGAATTCCGGCGTGGTGGAGAAGGTTACGGGCAACGAAATTGTTATCAGGACGGATCAGGGAACTCTTGAGCGCCATAAATTGCTTAAGTTTCAGCGTTCTAACCAGGGTACTTGTATGAATCAAAAACCTATTGTCCGAAGAGGGGAAAGGGTGGAAAAAGGGCAAGTCATTGCTGACGGACCATCAACAGATCAAGGTGAATTGGCCTTGGGGCGAAATGTGCTGGTTGCTTTTATGACCTGGGAAGGATATAACTATGAAGATGCGATCCTTCTCAGTGAAAAGCTGGTTAAAGATGATTATTTTACTTCTATCCATATTGAAGAATATGAGTGTGATGCCCGGGATACTAAGCTGGGGCCTGAAGAAATCACCCGGGATATTCCTAATGTGGGAGAAGATATTTTAAAAGACCTTGATGAGAACGGTATCATCCGAGTGGGAGCGGAAGTAAGGCCCGGAGACATTTTAGTAGGTAAGGTTACACCTAAAGGAGAAACGGAATTAACGGCGGAAGAAAGACTGTTAAGGGCAATATTTGGAGAGAAGGCCAGAGAAGTAAGAGATACTTCTTTACGAGTACCGCACGGAGAGTCAGGCAAGGTAGTGGATGTCAAAGTATTCTCCCGGGAAAACGGAGATGAATTGGCTCCCGGTGTGAATAAACTGGTTCGATGCTATATTGCACAAAAAAGGAAGATTTCTGTAGGCGATAAAATGGCCGGCCGTCATGGGAATAAAGGGGTGGTATCAAGAATTTTGCCTGAAGAGAACATGCCTTTCTTACCTGATGGCACTCCGGTGGAAATTGTTCTTAATCCATTAGGGGTTCCTTCCCGGATGAATATTGGTCAGGTATTGGAGTGTCACCTGGGGTGGGCGGCAAAAACTCTGGGGATTCATATTGCAACTCCGGTTTTTGACGGAGCCCGGGAGGAAGATGTACATAATACATTAATTGAAGCCGGACTTCCCAAAAACGGTAAAACCATTCTCTATGACGGGCGGACGGGAGAACCTTTTGATAATGAAGTGACTGTGGGATATCTTTATATGTTGAAACTAGCCCATTTAGTTGACGATAAAATACATGCCCGGTCAACGGGGCCCTATTCTTTGGTAACCCAGCAACCTCTTGGCGGGAAAGCTCAATTCGGAGGACAGCGGTTCGGAGAAATGGAAGTGTGGGCTTTGGAAGCTTACGGTTCGGCTTATACTCTTCAGGAGATTCTCACGGTGAAATCCGATGATGTGGTGGGAAGGGTAAAGACCTATGAGGCTATTGTCAAAGGAGAAAACGTACCGGAACCCGGTGTTCCGGAATCTTTCAAGGTACTGATTAAAGAGCTGCAGAGTTTAGGTCTTGATGTGAAAGTTCTCTCAGAAGAGGATGAAGAAATTGAAATCAAAGAAGAGGAAGAGGACGTTTCTGAAACAGCAAAGGAATTAGGCATTGATATTTTAGGAGAAAATACGGAAACCCCTAATGAAGAGGAAGAGCCTGAAGAGGATGGGGAAGATGACAGTTTGGATGAAGATGACCTGGATTTGGATTTAAGTTCGCTCAAGCCTTTGGTTGACGATGAAACTGAGGAAACTTTTGAGTTTGATGATTCCGATGATGAGTATGGGGATTTGGATTAAGAAATTTATTTCATGAAGGGAGAGAGGCCCTTGTTAGATGTTAGTAACTTTGATCGTATGCGAATTGGGCTAGCATCACCGGAGCAAATTCGGCAGTGGTCTTATGGGGAAGTTAAAAAGCCTGAGACCATAAATTACCGAACGCTTAAACCGGAACGGGACGGGCTGTTTTGCGAAAAAATATTTGGACCTACCCGTGACTGGGAATGCCACTGCGGAAAATATAAGCGTGTCAGGTATAAGGGTATAGTCTGTGATCGCTGCGGGGTTGAAGTAACCAGGTCAAAAGTACGTCGGGAAAGACTTGGTCATATTGAACTGGCGGCTCCTGTATCCCATATCTGGTATTTTAAAGGCATTCCCAGCAGAATGGGGCTGCTTTTGGATATGTCACCTCGTTCGTTGGAAAAAGTACTTTATTTTGTGTCCTATATTGTACTTGAACCCGGTGACACTCCTTTGATGAAAAAACAATTGCTCACCGAAACTGAATATCGGGAATACCGGGAAAAATACGGCCAACGGTTTCAAGCCGGCATGGGTGCGGAAGCGATAAAGAATATGCTGATGGAAATGGATCTGGAAAAACTGGCCCACGAGTTAAGGTCAGAGCTTAAAGAAGTCAGCGGACAAAGAAAAATCAGAGCGATACGCCGATTGGAAGTAGTAGAAGCATTTATTGTTTCTCACAATCGGCCGGAATGGATGATTCTTGATGTTGTACCGGTAATTCCTCCCGAACTAAGACCTATGGTTCAGTTAGACGGAGGACGTTTTGCCACATCGGATTTAAATGACTTATACCGAAGAGTAATTAACCGTAATAACCGCTTAAAACGGCTATTGGATTTAGGCGCTCCGGATATTATTGTCCGGAATGAGAAACGGATGCTTCAGGAGGCCGTGGACGCTTTAATTGATAATGGGCGGAGAGGAAGGCCCGTTACGGGACCCGGTAACCGTCCCTTAAAATCCTTAAGTGACATGTTAAAGGGTAAACAAGGCCGTTTCAGACAAAATCTTCTGGGAAAAAGGGTCGACTATTCAGGCCGTTCCGTAATTGTTGTAGGACCTGAGCTAAAATTTCATCAATGCGGTCTGCCCAAGGAAATGGCTTTGGAATTGTTTAAACCTTTTGTGATGAAAAGACTGGTAAATGACGGTCATGCTCATAATATAAAAAGCGCCAAAAGAATGGTAGAAAGAGTGCGCCCTGAGGTATGGGATGTATTGGAAGAGGTAATTAAAGAACATCCTGTGTTATTGAACCGTGCGCCTACTTTGCATAGATTGGGAATTCAGGCTTTTGAGCCTGTTTTAGTAGAAGGGCGGGCTTTGCAGATTCATCCTTTAGTTTGTACCGCATACAATGCTGACTTTGACGGTGACCAGATGGCAGTACATGTCCCTTTGTCTGCAGAAGCTCAGGCGGAGGCCCGGCTACTTATGCTTTCTGCCTATAATATTCTCAATCCCAAGGACGGCCGGCCGGTAGCAGTACCTACTCAGGATATGGTTCTCGGTGCCTATTACCTGACGGCTCATCGAAAGGGGGCTAAAGGCGAGGGTAAAGCATTTATCGGCTATTATGATGCCTATTTAGCTTACCTTAATCATGATGTAGACCTGCATGCAAAGATTTATGTTAAAAAACCAGAAGAATGGGATTTTGCTATTGAAAATAAACAGGTAGTGGAATTCGCAAAGAATCAATATGGTCATTATCAAAGAATTGAAACAACCGTGGGCAGGTTAATTTTCAATTATGAGATTCCCATCCCTAGGGAATTAGGCTATTATAACAGCGAGGTTGATAAAAAGACTTTAGGCAAAATTGTGGACCGCTGTTACCGAAAAATGGGAATTTCCGCTGCCGCCAAGTTAATTGACGGAATAAAAAGATTAGGTTTCAAATACTCTACTAAGGCGGGTATTACCATTGGGATTACTGATATTGAGATACCTGAGGCCAAAAAAGAGATTATGGCCAAATCGGAAGCAACTGTAGATATGATAGAAGACCAGTATCGTCGGGGCTTAATTACCGAAGATGAGCGTTATCAAAAAGTAATCGGTGTATGGAATCAAGCTACCGATGATGTAACCAGGGCCTTAATGACTAATTTGGATAAGTTTAATCCTATATTCATGATGGCTAACTCCGGTGCTCGTGGTAATGTTCAGCAGATTCGACAATTAGCCGGAGCAAGGGGTTTAATGGCGGACCCCTCCGGGAGAATTATCGACTTGCCCATTAAGGCGAATTTCCGAGAAGGGTTAACGGTACTGGAATTCTTTATTTCTACCCACGGTGCCCGGAAAGGTTTGGCAGATACCGCATTAAGGACTGCTGATTCCGGTTATTTGACCAGGCGGTTGGTGGATGTAGCCCAAGATGTAATAGTCAGGGAAGAAGATTGTGGTGACACTCAGGGTATCTGGATTGATGAAATTAAAGATGTTGAGCCTTTGGCCGAACGCCTGGAAGGCAGAGTTGCCAACCGGGATGTTATAGATGAACGTACCGGTGAAGTTTTAGTCTATAAAGGTGAAGAAATCAACGAAGAGCAGGCGGCAAAAATTGAAGATTATTTAATGACCTTACCCCCGGATAAACGCCGTGTAAATATCCGTTCTGTTTTAACCTGCCGTACCAAACATGGGGTATGCCGAACTTGCTACGGTCGGAACCTGGCCACAGGCTCTTTGGTGGATATTGGTGAGGCCGTGGGTATTATTGCCGCCCAGTCCATTGGTGAACCCGGGACCCAATTAACCATGAGGACTTTCCATACCGGTGGTGTAGCCGGTGATGATATTACCCAGGGTTTACCCAGGGTTGAGGAATTGTTTGAAGCCCGCAAACCAAAAGGTCAGGGAATTATTGCCGAAACGGACGGGGAGGTAAAGATTCTGGAGAATAAAGGAAAGCGGGAGATAAAAATATTCCGGGACCATGAAGAAAAGGACAGTTATTCCGTTCCCTACGGCTCCCGGATTAAGGTCACCGATGGTATGTGGGTGGAGGCTGGAGATGAATTGACGGAGGGTTCCGTGAATCCCCATGATTTATTGAAGGTTAAGGGTACACGGGGGGTTCAAATGTATCTCTTAAGAGAGGTGCAAAGGGTTTACCGACTGCAGGGTGTTGATATCAATGATAAACATATTGAAGTAATGATTCGCCAAATGCTTAAAAAAGTTAAAATTGAGGAGTCAGGGGATACAGGGCTTTTGCCTGGTGCATTAATTGACAGTTTTGAATTCGAAGCCAAAAATGAAGAAGCCCTGGCCAAAGGATTGGAGCCTGCTACCGCAAGACCTGTTCTCTTAGGTATTACCAAGGCATCCTTAGCTACTGATTCCTTCCTATCTGCGGCTTCCTTCCAGGAGACCACCAGGGTTTTAACGGATGCAGCAATAAAAGGGAAGGTAGATCCACTTCTCGGGCTGAAAGAAAATGTAATTATCGGTAAGCTGATTCCGGCAGGAACGGGTATGTCCAGGTACCGGAATATAAAAGTATCGTCTTTAGACCTACAGGAAGCAGAAGAATCCTAAGGTCTTGACATCAAGTTTATGAAGTGATAGTATATAAAAGCGTGCTATGTCAAGGAGGTTGCACAATGGACCTTAACTTATTAAAAAACTGCAAGAAAAGTGTGGGAACAAAACAGACATTAAAGGCGGTTCAAAAGGGCTTAGCTGTTAAGGTTTTGATTGCAGAAGATGCTGAATCACATATTGTTGCACCTTTATATGAGCTATGCAGGGAGAAGAATGTAGAAATTATTAAAGCTGAATCTATGGCAGCACTGGGAAAAGCATGCGGAATCGATGTAGGAACAGCAGCTGTAGCCATATTGGAAACAGATGAATAGTTTTGACTAATGGGGAAGGAGGTGGAGTTTTTGCCGACTATTAGCCAACTTGTAAGAAAAAGCAGAGAAAGTATGGAGAAGAAATCAAACTCTCCTGCACTTAAAGATTGTCCCCAAAAAAGAGGCGTTTGCACCAGAGTTTATACAACTACGCCAAAGAAACCCAATTCTGCTTTGAGAAAAGTAGCTCGTGTGCGATTAACTAACCAAATAGAAGTAACTGCGTATATTCCTGGAATTGGTCATAACCTACAGGAACACTCTGTCGCATTGGTAAGAGGAGGCAGAGTTAAAGATTTACCCGGTGTTCGTTACCACATTGTCCGTGGGGCTTTGGACGCTGCCGGGGTTAACAATCGGTTGCAGGCCAGGTCCAAGTATGGTACTAAAAGGCCGAAGGCCAAAGCTAAAAATTAATATTTTAATTTATAGTTCATATTAAAACCGTTAGGGGTAGGGCCGGCATTTTTATTAACGCAACGATGATGCTTAGGTGGAGTTGAATTGATGCCGCCGACCTTATAGTGCCAAAGGGGGGAAATTAATGCCAAGAAGAGGTAATGTGCCTAAAATTGAAGTACTTCCGGATCCGGTATATCACAGCAAGGTAGTTACCAAGTTTATTAACCAAATTATGCTTGATGGAAAGAAGAGTATTGCTGAGGGCATCGTATACGGAGCTTTTGATATTATTAAAGAAAAAACAGGTAAAGACCCGTTGGAAGTTTTTGATGCTGCCATGAAAAATGTAATGCCTGTACTGGAAGTTAAGGCTCGCCGGGTTGGGGGCGCCAACTATCAAGTCCCCGTTGAAGTTAGACCTGAACGGAGGCAAACTTTAGGAATCCGTTGGATCGTAAGCTATGCCCGGAAACGAGGCGGAAAGAGTATGGAAGAGAAATTAGCCGGAGAAATTATGGATGCGGCTAATAATGTAGGAGCATCAGTGAAAAAACGGGAAGATACACATAAAATGGCAGAGGCCAATAGGGCATTTGCTCATTATCGTTGGTAAAACCGGACAGCAGGGAAAGAGCAGTTAAGGAGGATCTATATGAGTAGGGAAATCTCGCTGGAAAAAACAAGAAATATTGGTATTATGGCACACATCGATGCCGGCAAAACAACAACTACGGAGCGTATTTTGTTTTACACCGGACGGGTACATCGTATTGGCGAGGTACATGATGGTGCCGCGACGATGGATTGGATGGTGCAGGAACAAGAACGAGGTATTACCATCACCTCCGCTGCTACTACATGTCACTGGAAAGGTCATCGTATTAACATTATTGATACGCCAGGCCACGTGGACTTCACTGTGGAAGTAGAAAGGTCCCTGCGGGTTTTGGATGGAGCGATAGCAGTTTTTTGCTCTGTAGGGGGAGTTGAACCCCAGTCGGAAACTGTCTGGAGACAGGCAGATCGTTATGGTGTGCCTAGAATTGCTTATATTAATAAAATGGACCGGGTGGGGGCTGATTTTTTCCGCGGTGTGGACATGATCAGAGACAGACTGGGGGCAAATCCGGTACCCGTTCAATTGCCCATCGGTGCGGAAGATAAATTTGAGGGAATTGTTGATTTAATTACGCAAAAAGCTTTTTTATACACAGATGATTTAGGCTCCCAAGAATACGAAATCGAAATACCTGAGGGCTTAAAGGCGCTGGCTGCCGAATATCGGGAGAAAATGATTGAGGCCCTGGCAGATACCGATGAGGCTTTGTTGGAAAAGTATTTGGAAGGTGCTGAAATTACAGAAAATGAAATTAAAAAGGCGCTTCGTGAAGCTACCGTTCAGGTCAAGATCATTCCGGTATTATGCGGATCATCCTTCAAAAATAAGGGAGTACAGCATCTTTTGGATGCAGTGGTAGATTATCTGCCTTCTCCCGCAGATGTGCCTGCAATTCGGGGTGTTGATCCTGATACGGAAGCTGAAGTTGTCCGCCATTCCTGCGATAGTGAACCGTTTTCTGCTTTAGCATTTAAAATTATGACCGACCCTTACGTGGGAAAACTTACTTTTGTCCGCATATATTCCGGTATAATTAAAAGCGGCTCCTATATTTACAATTCGACTAAGGGAAAAAAAGAACGAGTAGGCAGGCTTTTACAAATGCATGCCAATCATCGGGAAGAAATTCAAGAGGCGTACGCCGGAGATATATTGGCGGTTGTAGGGTTTAAGGATACCTCGACGGGAGATACCATCTGTGATGAGGCTCATCCGGTATTGCTTGAATCTATGGATTTCCCTGAACCGGTAATCGATGTGGCCATTGAGCCCAAAACGACAGCCGATCAAGAGAAGATGAGTCTGGCATTGCAAAAGCTTTCCGAAGAAGACCCCACTTTTCGCGTAAAAGGAGATCCGGAAACAGGACAAACAATTATTTCCGGTATGGGTGAATTGCACTTGGAAATTATTGTAGATCGATTGCTTCGGGAGTTCCGGGTAGATGCCAATGTGGGAAAACCACAGGTGGCATATCGGGAAACAATTCGCTCCACAGTTAAAGCGGTAGGAAAATTTGTCCGCCAGACAGGAGGTCATGGCCAATACGGTCATTGTGTGGTTGAATTTTCTCCTCTGGAACCTGGATCCATGTTTCAATTTGAAAGCAAGATTGTTGGCGGGGTAATACCAAAAGAGTATATTCCGGCAGTTGAATCCGGCATTAGGGAAGCCATGGAGAACGGTATTTTAGCCGGATACCCGGTGGTTGACGTTAAGGCAACCTTGGTAGACGGATCTTATCATGAGGTGGACTCTTCTGAGATGGCCTTTAAAATTGCAGGTTCCCTAGCTTTTAAAGAAGGAGCCCGGAAAGCTACACCGGTCCTTTTGGAGCCGATCTTTAAACTGGAAGTGACCGTCCCTGATGAATATTTAGGTGAGGTAATAGGAGATCTGAACTCTCGCCGGGGTCGTGTTGAAGGGATGGAGCCAAGAAACGGCGTGCAAGTTATTCGGGGTTATGTTCCCTTGTCAGAAATGTTTGGTTACGCCACTGACTTGCGATCAAAAACCCAGGGCAGGGGAGTATATGTAATGCAATTTGCCAGATATGAAGAGGTACCGAAAAACATAGCAGAAACCATTATCATCAAACGCCAAGGATAAAGTGTCAAGTTTTAATTGGGTAAAACCAAAATCAAATAAAAATTAAGTTAATAATAATGGAGGGAAGACTCATGGCAAAACAAAAATTTGAAAGGACGAAACCACATGTTAACGTGGGAACTATTGGTCACGTTGACCATGGCAAAACCACATTGACAGCTGCTATTACCCAGTGTTTATCTAAAGCTGGTGGTGCGGTAGCGACAGCTTATGATCAAATTGACAATGCACCGGAAGAAAAAGCTCGTGGAATCACCATTAATACCTCTCACGTGGAATATCAGACGGAAAAGAGGCACTATGCCCACGTGGACTGCCCGGGACACGCTGACTACGTGAAGAACATGATTACCGGAGCTGCTCAAATGGACGGGGCCATTCTTGTCGTATCGGCAGCCGACGGTCCCATGCCTCAGACCAGAGAGCACATTCTTTTGGCCCGTCAGGTAGGGGTACCTTATATCGTTGTATTTTTGAACAAGGCAGACCAGGTAGATGATGAAGAATTGATGGAACTGGTAGAGATGGAAGTACGGGAGCTTCTATCCGAATATGAATTTCCGGGAGACGATATTCCTATCGTAGCAGGTTCAGCATTAAAAGCTTTGGAATGCGGCTGCGGCAACCGGGAATGTGAAGCATGCGGACCGATATGGAAGTTAATGGACAATGTAGACGAGTACGTTCCTACTCCGGAGCGGGATAAAGACAAGCCTTTCTTGATGCCCATTGAGGACGTGTTTACTATTACCGGTCGTGGCACGGTGGTAACGGGCCGGGTAGAGAGAGGCCAGGTGAAAGTAGGAGATACAGTCCAAATAGTCGGTTTAACTGAAGAAAAGAGGCAGACGGTAGTAACCGGTGTGGAAATGTTCCGGAAGCTTCTTGACTATGCGGAAGCAGGGGACAACATCGGCTGCCTCTTAAGAGGTGTTGAGCGGAAAGACGTGGAGCGGGGACAGGTTTTATCCAAACCTAACAGCATCCATCCTTATACAAAATTCGAAGGGGAAGTATATGTATTGACCAAGGAAGAAGGCGGACGCCATACTCCTTTCTTTAACGGATACCGCCCCCAGTTTTATTTCAGAACCACGGACGTCACGGGAGTGGCCAAACTTCCGGAAGGTGTGGAAATGGTAATGCCGGGAGACAATATTAAAATGAGCATTGAGTTAATTACTCCCATTGCTATTGAAGAAGGCTTGCGCTTTGCTATTCGTGAAGGCGGCCGGACGGTAGGTGCCGGTGTAGTTACCGCTGTAGAAGAATAAAATTTTTCTTAAATTTGATTTGTTGATGAGGCTGGAAGCGTTTTGCTT
>JGI24503J29689_10045369_pt1 | contig 11913 bp, 7 predicted proteins | sample BioPla3RNA2_FD_29689 | JGI IMG/M metagenome (IMG submission 29689)
CTTTGTTCTTTGGTAATCATGACGGCCCAAGCAGGAATAATCAACTAGCCGCAGAAGTTATTTATGTTGAGGTTGGAGATGAGGGTCATCTCTCGTCGTTATTACTGGAATCACCTTGTGGAACCAGCGTGCCTTTCTCGTTCATCTTCCTGAAAGTTCGGCCTGGATGCGCATTACCCTGAGGTTGGGGCGGCAACGAAGCTCCGCAATCATGGCAGGAAACCGCGCAGCCTGCAGCCGGGCGGTTATTCCGGAAGAACCCCGTACACTGTGGGAAGTATGCGGAGGGGACCTTTACGATCTTTAGGTCCCAGCGAGGCAGGTGCTTTAGGTTTAACCCAAAATGTTTATCGGAGGTCTCAAACATGGCCGATCACATCCGTCGCTCTCGTCGGCGCCAATCAAGGTTGTTGATGCTCATGCTCCTCCTTCTCGTCGTGATCGTACAATCCGGCGGGACGTTGTTGCATGCAGAGCAAGCTAACGGTACTACCGATCAAGTTGCCGAGCAATCTACAACCAGTACCGCACCGGCACCGGAATCCGTTGCGACAGAAGACACTCCAGCTACGGAAACGCCCGCGGCCGACGGGCCGTCTTTTTCCGCGCCGGAGCGTAGCTTGGAAACCGACCTTGGATTCTTCGACATGTCCGAAGTATTCGATCCGCTTTACGCCACGGTACTTAAGGAGTGGGAAGAAGCGGGTTATCAACCGGTTACCGGCGTAAACATCACCATTGACGCCACTAAATATAAGCGCAAGTATGCTTCAGAGGTAGGCAGCGATGCGCGAGTGCAAGTCGTGAGGAACTATGCCGGTCGTCCGGGTAACACTCTGTTGTGGCTCGACGAAGAGACCATTATTGAATGGGAAGTATACATTCCTAAAAGCGGTTTGTATAACATCGCGCTTGTATACCATCCATTGGAAGGCAAGCGTGCCGGTATTCAGCGCGACTTGAAAATAGACGGCAAATATCCCTTTAACGAAGCAAACCGCCTGATCTTTGAGCGCGGCTGGAAAGACGCCACGAATGAGCCCAAGAAAGACAATCAGGGCAACGATATTCGCCCGCGGCAGATTGAAGATCCGGCATGGCAGGAGAAACTGGTTGCCGACGCCGCCGGTATGTACAAGAGCCCCTTTATGTTCTACTTATCCGCCGGCTATCACACGATATCGATGAACTCGATGCGTGAACCGATGGCGTTGGCTGAGATCAAAATTTTGTCGCCGGAAATACTGCCGTCTTATGAGGAAGTGGCGGCTACCTATGAGAGCAAAGGGTATCGTGTCGCGGAAGTCGAGATGATTTCCGTTCAGGCCGAGTTCCCGGAGCGCAAGTCGGACCCCACCATCAGAGCCGAGTACAGCAAGGATCCCAGAGCGGTACCGGCAGTCGTCGATGCCGAAGTGTTGAACGTCTTCGGCGGCAGCCGCTGGCGTAAAGGCGAACAGTGGGCCGAGTGGAAATTCAGCGTCCCCGAAGACGGTTTGTATAAGATAGGTATGAAAGTACTGCAAAACAGTTCGGACCGTTTGCCGAGCGTCAGGAGAATTACCATTGACGGCAAGATACCCTTTGCAGAGTTGGAAGAGTATCTGTTCGAATATGATCGCGACGCCTATATTGAAACCTTAGGCAAAGACGGCGAGCCTTTCCTCTTTTATCTGACCAAAGGTGAGCATACGCTGCGTATGACGGCTCTAGTCGGTCCGATGTCCCGTACCATCCAAGTGCTTAAGGAAGCTTCTCAGGAGTTGATGCTCCTTAACAGGGCGATCGTGTACATTACCGGCCCGACGCCCGACCCCAACTTCGACTGGGAGATTCACAAAAAGATTCCGGAATTGCTGCCGCGTTTACAAGCTTTGGCCGACAAACTCGCGGCTGAAGTGAAGTGGATTCGGGGCTATGCGCCGCATGCCCGGATTGCCGATACGCTCGATATGACGAGCAGCATCCTTAACTCCATGATTCGCAAGCCCGACAGCATTACGGCGAGGTTGGGCGAGTTCTCCACTCAGGATTCGCTTCTTTCCTCCTGGGTACTAACTCTGCAGAATTCGCCGTTGACTATCGACTACTTCCTGATAGCTTCTCCCGATGAGGTGTTCCCGAGCGTTAGAGCCGGGGCTTGGGAGCGGTTCATCGTAGGTCTCAGAGCTTTCTTGCTGTCTTTCGTCAAGAATTCGACGGGCATAGGCGACATTCATGAGGCCGAGGATGATGAGACTGTCATCCTTGAGCTGTGGGTGGGTCACAACCGCGAGTGGGCCGCCATCATCAAAGAGATGATCGAAGAAGATTTCTCGCCGATGCACGATCACAAGATCCTTGTGAACATGAATGTTATTCCGTCCGGCGCTCTGGACCCCAACAGTCCCAGCGTGTTGCTCCTGTCGGCTGCGGCGGGCAAAGCTCCGGACCTAGTATTCGGCTCTCGCTCGGACCTCCCGGTTGAGTTCGCCATTCGCGGCGGCGCCTACGATCTGTCGCAGTTCCCGGACTATGAGGAAGTCGCAAGCTGGTTCCGGCCCGGCGCCCTCATTCCTTTCCGCTACAAAGGCGGCAACTACGCTTTGCCGGAAACGCAGAGCTTCCAGATGCTGTTCTATCGCAAGGACATCTTGCAGCGGTATAACCTACCCGTACCGCAAACATGGGACGACGTCATTGAGATATTGCCGACGCTCCAGCAATATGGTATGAACTTCTATTACGGCGGTGGATTCACTCCATTCCTGTATCAGCACGGAGGCGACTTCTACTTCGGTGACGGAAGGTACTCCGCGCTGGATACGCCTGAAGCTTTAGCCGCCTTTAGGCAATGGACCGACCTGTATGCAAACTATCGCGTACCTGTGGCCGCGAGCTTCTACAACCGCATTCGTACGGGTGAAATGCCGATCGGCATAGCCGACTATAACCTATATATTCAGCTGTCTACCGCGGCGCCTGAGTTGACGGGTTGGTGGGAAATGAAGCCGATTCCGGGTGTTCGTAAGCCTGACGGCACGATCGACCGTACGGCGCAGGGCGGAGCCAGTACCTGCATGATATTCGAGGACTCCAAACAAAAGGAAGCGGCTTGGGAATTGCTCAAATGGTGGATGAGCAACGACATCCAGTCCAGGTTCGGCCAGGAACTGGAAGCCGTAATCGGTGTGGAAGCACGTTGGAATACCGCCAATGTAGAGGCGCTGACCAATTCTCCGTATCCTAAGGCCGACATCGAAGCCATTCTCGAGCAATGGAGATGGCTCAGGGAACAGCCTATCGTTCTGGGCGGCTATTTCACCACTCGACACCTGAACAATGCCTGGAACCGAGTCGTACTGGAAGGCGTGAACCCCAGGGAAGCGCTGGAAATCGCCGTCAAGGACATCGATAGAGAGTTGGCTAAGAAGAACGAAGAGTTTGGTGAGGTAGTGCTGCCGAGGAAGCAGTATTACGAACTGTATGGCAGGTCAGGATCTGGTCTGAACTAGTCTAGCGCTCAATTGCAGTACGGGTAACAAATTCCCCGTTCATCCGGGTCTTAGGCTTTCTTGCCTAAGACCCGGGACGGTGCGCATAGGCAAAAGGAGTGAACTGTCGATGGCTCAAGTAACCCAGGTTGGCGCTCGAGTCGCGAGCAAACCTAGTTTGAAGGCCCGCTTTCAGGAGAGCGTGAGATATGCGAAGCAATGGCGTTCTCACTATGTCTTCATGGCGCCGTTTATAACCCTATTCACGATCTTTACGATTATCCCCGTATTATCGTCAATCTATCTTAGTTTCACCTACTTTAACGTTCTCCAACCGCCAAAATGGATCGGTTGGTCGAACTACGCTCTATTGTTTTTGGAAGATGATATTTTCTTAATCGCTTTGAAGAACACGTTGGTGTTTGCGATCATTACCGGACCGGTCAGCTTCTTTATGCAGTTCGCCCTGGCATGGCTGATCAACTCCTTGAAATATCGTACGGGCTATACGCTGGCATTCTATGCTCCGTCAATCACCAGCGGCTTGGTCATGAGCAACATCTGGAAGATTCTCTTCTCCAGTGACATGTACGGTTATCTCAATTACTTTCTCACCCGCATCGGCGCCATTACGCAACCCGTGTTATGGTTGCAGGACGTAGACACCATGATGCCCATCGTTATTCTCGTGTCGTTGTGGATGAGTATGGGTGCGGGCTTCCTCTCGTTCTTGGCCGGTCTGCAGAACATGAATGAAGAGCTGTATGAAGCCGGGCGAATGGACGGTATTCGCAACAGGTTGCAGGAAGTCTGGTATATCACCTTGCCGATGATGAAACCGCAGTTGCTTTTCGGCGCCGTCATGGCCGTCGTAAGAGCTCTGGAGGTTTCCAGCGTCGCCATCTCACTTACCGGGCTGCCCAGTCCGCTGTATGCAACGCACACGATCATGACTCACTTACAGGACTATGCGTTCATCCGCTTCGAAATGGGTTATGCCTCCGCCATATCGGTAGTGCTGTTCGTGATGATGTTCTCGTTGTCTCGCTTCTTCATGCGCGTTCTTTCTACTAAGGACGAGTATTAAGTTAGGGTAAGGAGGTAAGATCCATGCGACTAAGGTTTAGAAGAAGAAAAATAAAAAGAGAACCCATCGGTATATATATAGTGTTGGGGCTCATAGCCCTCGTCATGATATTACCGCTTTACCTGCTGGTGATTAATGCATTCAAACCGTTGGAAGAGCTGTTCTTGTTCCCGCCGCGGTATTATGTCATGAACCCGACGACCACCAACTTCACTGATCTTTTGGTGGCTACGAATGCCGCTTGGATTCCGTTCTCTCGCTATTTGTTCAATAGCGTGTTCATTACCGTCGTGGTTGTGACCGCACACGTCGTAGTGGCATGTATGTGCGCTTATCCGTTGGCCAAATCCAGAGCTCCCGGCGTTAAACTGATCTTCAACTTCGTTGTCGCGTCGTTGATGTTCTCGCCCTTGGTTACCAACATCCCGCGCTATCTGATCGTTAACTCTTTGGGTATGATCGATACGTACTGGGCTTTGATTCTGCCCGGTATCGCCGGGTCGATGGGCGTATTCTTGATGAAGCAGTTCCTGGAACAGGTGCCCACCTCATTAATCGAAGCGGCACGGATTGACGGCTCTTCTGAATGGAATCTGTTCTGGAAACTGATCATGCCCTTGTCCAGACCGGCATGGGCAACTCTAACCATTTTTGCTTGGCTGAGCAGTTGGAACGATGAATGGAGCCCGTTGGTCTTCACCCGGTCTGAAGCCATGAAGACCCTACCATTGGCCATTCACACCATGTTCTCGGGTTCAAACATCATTGCTCGTGCCGGGGCTTCCGCAGCCGCATCGCTGCTACAAACGGCGCCGACGATTATGATCTTCCTGTTCTTGCAGAAACGTGTCATTTCGACCATGGCGCACGCAGGTATTAAGTAATGAAAGACCGTATTAATATGAGTGTCAAAGGCAGTGAAAGAGCGACTCCTAATACCGGAAACATGGGCAAGGAATGGTGTGCTTGGCCCCGGTTGCGGGCGATGTGTTCGAAAGGGTGTGGCAACGTTGAGTAAGCGGTCAGCTGTGGCAGCGCTGATATTTGCGCTGATCTGTACCATGCTTCTGGCGCCGGCAACTGAAGCGCGCCGTGTAGGCATATACTTCCAAAGAGGTATCGGTGTATTCCCATCTCAGTTGGGATATGTGTATCACCGAGATTTCGGCCTTGATTTGGAGATGGACGGCCCGCAAGACATGTACCTGGCCAGCGACAATACCTTGTACATCGTCGATACGGGTAGAAACCGCGTATTGAAGACGGATCTCTATGGCAATCTGCTTGCGGTATATCCTCCGCCGGGCAGCACGGAGCGCTTGAACAAACCACAAGGCGTTTTCGTCAACGACGACGGCTTCATCATCGTCGCCGATACCGAGAATAAGCGACTAGTGGTGTTTGCGCAGGACGGCGAAGTGGAAACCATTCTCCCGCAGCCGGAACACGCGCTGTTAGGCGCGGATTTCCACTACCAACCCACCAAAGTAGTCCAAGACAGACGCGGTTACCTCTATGTGGCCAACTCCAACGACTACCGCGGTTTGATTACGCTGGATACGAACGGTATTTTTCGCGGCTTCTTCGCTCCGAACCGCGTGCCGTTCAGCTTGCGGCGCATCATCATCAACATGTTTGCTACAGAGGCGCAGAAGGAGAAGCTTTCCAAAACGCTTCCCACTCCGCACTCAAACATGGTCATCGACCAGTATGGTTACATCTATTCATCGACGGTTTACGATCGTACCAATCAGATCAAGAAGCTTAACAGCGTCGGTACCGACGTTCTTAACAGCACGTCGAAATACGACTACGGATTCCCGTTCCGGGCCAACGTTCTGTCAAACTTCGTAGATCTCACTGTTAATGAAAAAGGGATCATCTCCGCTCTGGATTCTCAGAACGGTTGGATTTTCCAGTACGACCAGGATAGAAACCTGTTGATGATGTTCGGCGGTAAAGGCGAGGAGCGCGGGTTCTTCGGCTATCCGTCAAGTATCGTAAGCGACGATGAAGGTTATCTATACGTTCTGGACAAAGACCGCAACAATGTGCAGGTGTTCAGACCGACTCAGTTTGCCGAAATGGTGCACGACGCGGCTGAACTATACGCCGACGGGCGCTATGAGGACGCTGCGGAGCCATGGCGTGAAGTGCTGAAGTATAACACCAACTACGCATTGGCTCACTCCGGCTTGGGTAAAGCCTTTATGAAGCTGGAGAACTGGGAAGACGCTTTGCACGAGTATCGCATCGCAGAGAATCGCGACGGATACTCCGAGGCGTTCGCCGAGATCCGACACGATTGGATTCGTAACAACTTCCCGTTGGCCGTGTTGGCCTTAATCGGCATCGTTGTGGCGGTGTTCTTAGCGATTAAGGCGGCCAAGTGGGTTAACTCCAGACCGTGGGATAAAAGCGGACACGTGATTCGCACGCTGCAGTTGTTGATGCTGGTGATGTTCCGGCCTATGGACGGATTCTGGGCCATCAAGCAAGAGAAAAAGGGAAACGCGATTATCGGCGTCGTCTTAATGATCACCGTGTTTGCGATCATGCTGTTTGATATTCAGTACCGCAGTTATCAAACGGCGAGCGTCGATCCGCAAGACGTGAGCCTTCTGATCGTCATTTCACAGATCTTCGGAGCTTGGGTTCTCTGGGGCGTGGCGAACTATGCCGTGGCGGCGATTACGGAAGGTGAAGGATTCTTCCGTGACGTCATGATGGGCGTCGCCTATAGTATGGGTCCCTACATCTTCTTTACGGTGCCGCTCACTCTGTTGTCTCATATACTCAGTAGGGCTGAGAAATCGTATCTGGATTTTGCGGGCGACGTGGTCATTATGTGGTGTGGTTTACTGATCTTCATGTCGGTAAGGCACCTGCACAACTTTACCTATAAGAAGTCGCTGCTCACAACCGGTCTGGCCGTTTTCGGTATGGCTTGCATTCTGGGCGTTTTGGGCCTGATGTACGTACTGACGGACGGCTTGGTGACCACGGTGCGTGAGATCATTATCGAGCTTGCAATCAGAGCATAGTCTATAGTGAACAGGTGGGGCAGGCGTAGCGCAAGCACGAACGTCTGTCTCACCGGAAGTGGACTGACTGGCGACTTGGCGTGCAGTTGCCGGTTCAGGTGACAAGTACGCCGAGTTGTAGTGACACATGCGTTTTGGGGAGGCCGCTTCTATGAGAGATATCAGGTGGCTTAGAGTAACAGGAGTGCTCATGTTACTGCTCTTAGCCATAACGTCGTTAGCCACTGCTCAGGGATGGGGATTCTTTGGTGGTTCCTTGTTCGGTGACGTGGAAGAAGAGGAACCGGAAGAAGATCCCAAGTTCGCTCCTGATGGTATACCTATCGGATTCAGCTTAGTTTCTGAAAATAGGAATTTGGAGCTTTATCTGGATACGGAGAAGGCTCAGCTGTTGGTGCGGGATAAAAATACGCAGAATATGTGGCGCACCAACCCCGACCTTTCAGAGACTACTTTGAATGTAGGCGGGTTGTGGGAGCAGCATCTGCAGTCTCAAGTGATCATTCAGTACACGGACGATAAGAAACGTAACAAAAAGACGACCAACAACGTAAACCAGCAGGCTGTAGTCACCTACGAGCCTATCCAACGTGGAGTACGCATCACTTTCCACATGGAAGCCTTAGGGTTCCAGATTCCTGTTGAGTATCGTTTAGGTTCCAGTTACCTGGAGGCGCGCATACCGCAAGATAGGTTGCTGGAAACCGGCAGCTTCGCTTTGGTCACCATTGAGCTGGTACCGTTCTTCGGCGCGGCTATCGATACTGATACGGGTTATTTGGTTTTTCCCGACAGCTCGGGCGCTTTAGTCAACTTTAAAGAGGACCATCCCTCATACTCAAGACAGTTCCAAGAATTTGCGTATGGGCCGGATGAAGTACGCTTCGCCACGAGCACCCAGGAGTACTTTTTATCCTTTAACCAAAGCCGGCGTCAGGTCCCTGGCCCGTACTTCGGTATCGTCAACGGTAGTCAGGCATTTCTCGGTTTGGTCACCGAAGGCGAATTTGACGTAAAGATCAATGCCGCTCCCAGCGGTTACATCGTACCGTTCTACCGGGCATCCGCTGAGTTCCAAGTGCGTAAGGAGTACACGGCTTATCTCGCACGTACTCGAACCGTACCGACTACCGAGAGCCAAGCCATTCGGACGGATAGAGCCGTACGCTGGTATCTGCTGAATGAGGAAGATGCCAACTACATCGGCATGGCCAACACTTATAGAGAGTACTTGAAGCAGAAGTATAACGTCGTTGGGCGTTTGGGCTTGGTTGAAGACGAGGCTCCGATTCATATCCGCATCGTCAACTCGGTGTTAAAAGAAGGCTTGGTACTCGACGAACTGATTAATATGACCACATTTGCTCAAGCACGCTCCATTCTTGAGCAGATGAAGGCTGAAGGCATCAATAATATCGACGTCACCTTAGTCGGTTGGACGAAGAATGGCGTCGACGGGGTATTGCCTCGTCACGGTCCGGTTGGAGCCAGTATCGGTGGAGCTAAAGGCCTCCAGGAGTTTACGGCTTGGGCGCGTGAAAACGGGATAAAGGTCTTCTTAGAGGACAACTTCGTCAACGCGGTTAAGGGCAACGGTGGTTTTTCCACCCGTACCGACGTAGTACGTACGGCGGCAAAGGTACCGATCAACTTAAGAGGGAACTTCATCATCTCTCCGTTGGCCGCCTACGATAAGTTCGCCAAGAAAGCCATTCCGGAGCTAGCCCAACTCGGCGTGTCCGGCATGGACTTTAAGAAGTTCGGTGAAATGCTGATCTACGATCGTAACGAGTATTATCGGGCCGAGCGCGAAGACACCGCCAAAGCTTGGTTGAGTATCGCCGCCCTCACCAAGAGGGAGATGGGTAACGTAGTCATTCAAGGCGGCAACCTGTTCTACCTCGCCGTAGCCGATAAGATCTATAATGCGCCGTTGGATGAGAGTACGCACGTGTTTGTCGATCACTCCATTCCGTTCTATCAGATCGTCGTCCATGGTCTGGTGCCGTTGTACAGCTATCCGAGCAATTTGCGCAACGACCCGCGGAAAGAGTATCTCCGTATGATTGAGTACGGTATGTTGCCCGTATTCGAACTGACTTGGGAGAACTCGTCTCTGCTGCGTGAGACTTCGTATGCGCTGTTGTTCAGTTCCCAGTATACGACTTGGATGGACACGGTGAAGCAAGAGTACCAGGAAGTCAACGTTGAAATGGGGTATTTGCAGAGGCTGAACATCACCGACCATATTCGGCATGACGAGAACGTATTTGAGACCGTCTATTCCGACGGCACGAGAGTTATAGTAAACTATAATCATCACGAGATAACAGTTGGCGACCTGTCGGTACCGGCGCTCGACTATCTGTTAATCAAAGGAGTGGAGGGTAGGTGAAAATGAGAAGACGACTAACACTAAATCAGCAACGTGCAGTGCAGGGTATTCTTTTCATCTTCCCCTGGTTACTCGGGTTCGCGGTTTTTATCGCCAAACCGTTTGTCGACTCTTTCATCATCAGCTTCAACACGGTTGACATGATGGCCGGGTTTTCCCTGAAGTTCGTGGGCTGGCAGAATTATGTCGAGGCGTTCACCATTGACGCCAATTTCGTGCCGACGCTGTTGAGAACGGTACGAGACATGTCCGTCAACGTACCTGTTATTCTGGTGTTTGCTTTGTTCACCGCATTTCTCACCAACCAGAAGCTGGTCGGGCGAGCCTTCTTCCGGGGAGTTTTCTTCCTTCCCGTAGTCATCGCCTCAGGTCTGGTAGTTGAGCAGTTGTTCAAACAAGGCGCCGGTACGTTGGGAGGAGCTTCCGATACTCTTTCAGCCCTCAACCTGCCGGGGCTGGTCACCATGTATTTGGGACCCTTCGCCGATACGGTAAACTCGCTGTTGAGCAGAATCAACCTGGTACTATGGTCGTCAGGTATTCAAATTCTACTCTTCTTATCGGGTTTACAGGGTATATCCAGTACCCAGTATGAAGCGGCTCGCTGCGATGGCGCTACCGACTGGGAGATGTTCTGGAAAATTACCTTGCCGAACTTGACGCCGATTCTTTTGGTAACGATTATCTATTCCATCGTAGACTCGTTTACCGATAAGATGAATCCCATGCTGAACCTGATCAAGAACTACGCGTTTACTGGTCAATTCCGCTTAGGGTATGCGGCGGCTGCAGGCTGGGTATATTTCGCCATTATCTTCGCGATCATCATGGTAGTCGTGGGTTCATCCCGCTGGTGGGTGTTCTATAGCGGCTCACGTGATTAACGCGTTAAGTCGGTTTTCGTACAGCTAACGTGAATCCTTAAGGGGGCGAGCCCGATGGCAAAAGTGCTTGAAGGTCTAAGAAGTAAAACGGTTGGGCAGCCGTGGTTCCTCATATACAGACGGAAATCGGAGAACTTGTTCTTCCGACTGCTCATGTATTTGGTTTTGGTTAATATTGCCTATACGTTCCTCTACCCGGTGTTGTACATGGTATCTACCAGTCTGATGACCATTGAAGACTTTGTAGACCCGGCCGTGTACTACATTCCCCGGGCGCCGTATTGGGAGAACTACAAACTGGCATTCGACGGAATGAAATACGATCTGGCGTTGAAGAACAGCCTGATCATCGCTCTTGTGTCCGCCGTTGGACAACTTGTGTCGTGCTCTATGGCCGGGTACGGTTTTGCCCGCAGTAAGTTTCCATTCCGTGACTTACTGTTCGGCATGGTCATCTTCACCTTTATTGTTCCGCCACAGACCATCATCGTACCGTTGTTCATTCTGTATCGGCAATTAGGATGGATCGATACGTATAACCCGTTCATCGTACCATCATTTTTTGCACACGGCTTGCGCGGACCACTTTTCGTGATCATATTCCGCCAGTTCTTCATGCGGCAACCATGGGAATTGGAGGACGCGGCCCGTGTAGACGGTTGCGGTTCCATGGGCATTTTCTTCCGCATCATGTTGCCGTTGTCCAAGCCGGCGTTGCTGGTAACCTTCCTGTTCTCGCTGGTATGGCACTGGAATGACTTTTATGAGCCTATGATGTACCTCATGAAGCCGCAAAATTTCACCGTACCTCTCCGGCTGTCGATTCTACAGTCCACACTTAACGAAGTAACGGGTGGTATGGCGGGAGAACTCTTCAACGAGCCTTTGGTTATGGCCGCATGTTTCTTGGTCGTACTTCCGCCGTTGATTCTCTACCTCTTTGCTCAGCGGCACTTCGTTGAGTCGATCGAACGTACCGGCTTGGTAGACTAAGCCTGTATCCGTTTCAGCAAAACCGGATAGACAGGGG
>JGI24503J29689_10012739_pt1 | contig 11903 bp, 6 predicted proteins | sample BioPla3RNA2_FD_29689 | JGI IMG/M metagenome (IMG submission 29689)
AAGGCAAACAATATGTAATTCCCAGAAGCATGGATACAATTGTTACATTCATAAATACCGAAATATTGACAGAGGCGGGAGTGGATTTAAGTCCTGAAACTACCGTAGTAAAAAACGGCTGGACATGGGACGATTTTTTGTCCGTTTGCGACAAGGTAAGAGAGCATTTCGACTCGCAAGAAAAACTTGACAGTTACGTGATAGACCAAAACGTAATAACTTGGGATTCGCTGATATATCCGTGGCTGTTAAGCTGCAACGCCAATCTCTTTGACGATAATAATAATGTTATAGTAAACAGCGAGGAAACAGCCGAGGCGCTAAACATGTTAAAATATTTAGTAGACAATAGGTACGTCGCCCCCAGCAAAGTGACGGCGGGCTCTTCTTACGAAAGCGGGGGAAGTGCGATGTTATTCCAATCCGCAGCAATATCGCATTATGCCGACAGAAGCGTATTGCAAGGCAAGTGCGACATAGTGTCTTTTCCTTTAATGGACAAATATGATAACGCCAAAATAGGCGCAGGCATTGCCGGCTACACGATAAACGCCAGAAGTAATGTCCAAACGCGGGATATAGCGTGGCAATTCCTTCTCTATATGCTCAGTCAAGAGGGGCAAAACGCGCTTGCCGAAGGCGGCTTGAATTTGCCCTCGATAAGAAAAGATTTAGCGGATTATGAAGTTGCCGCTTGGGGAAGCGGATACAGCGATTATAATTTAAGCGCCTATTTATACGCGCCTGAAAGAAAAGTCGCCGTTGACTTTGTACACAAATTCGACCCCGAACTGAAAACCGATTTAATCCAAGCGCTGATAGATATGTTTGAGGAAGTAAGCAACGGCTTGGAAATCCAGGAAGCCATAACAAACTGCGAAAATGCTTTGTTAGAGATTATTGATAAATAATGAAACAAAAGATATTCACTAAAAAAAGAATAAAAGACAGCGTTACGGGATGGCTGTTTAATGCCCCTCTGGCTATCGGGCTGCTTGTTTTTACGTTTGTGCCGATAGTGTCATCGCTGATATATTCCTTTTACGATTACGACGTTGTTTCAAGAATGGATTTCGTCGGTTTTGAAAATTATATGAAAATATTCACTACCGACAGATCAGAGACATACAAATCAGCGTTAAACACTTTTTTATACACATTTATAAATATCCCGCTTACGTTGATACTGTCATATCTTTTGGCTGTTTTGGTTAACAAAAAAATAAAAGGCGTATCGATATTCCGCGTGTTATACTATCTGCCCGTAATGATTCCCGCGGTAGTGAGCGGGCTTCTTTGGAAAGACATATTTGACCCCACATACGGCATACTGAACAGGTTTTTAGGCATATTCGGCTTACCCCCTTCGCAATTTTTCAAGGGAGAGCAAACCGCGCTAATGTCCGTTTTTATTATGAATATGTGGTATATAGGCGGCGGCATGATATTATGGCTTGCGGCGTTTAAGGCTATACCCAACGAGGTTTACGAATCCGCCGATATAGACGGCGCAAGCAAGCTGACAAAGCTTTTGAGAATAACAATTCCCATGAGCACGTCAATGATATTTTTTAATATTGTTACCATGATGATAGGCACGCTGCAGTACAACGGACCTTTAACGTTTGCCGACAGGTTCGGGCGCGGGGTAAAGGACTCACTTTACATGTATGCCGTGAAAATTTATTGGGAAGCTTTTCAAAGGGCTAATGTCGGTTACGCCAGCGCGCTGGCGTGGATGCTGCTTTTAATTATTGCGGCGCTTACGTATTTGCTTTTCAAGACAAGCGGTTGGGTTTATTATGGGGAGGAATCTTGATGGTTAAGCAAAAAGGCATAAAAAGTTATGTTTACAAAAGGGTTTTTTTTGAGAAGATTTTGCCTTACAGCCTCATGTCTGTAATAGCTGTGATATTGGTATTCCCTTATTTTTATATGGTTATGAAAAGCTTAATGACATCGGAGGAAGTTATTCAAAGCGTGCCAAAGGTATTTCCCCAAAGCCCACAATTTATTAATTACGTAAGCATTTTTACAGAAAAGAATTATTTAAAAGCCACGCTGAACACAATGTATATCATAGTGTTCAACAGCGTAGCGATTCCCTTATCCGCATCGATAATAGCCTATTCTTTCGCTAAGCTTAAATGGATAGGCAAAAACGTAATGTTCGCCTTGATGATGTCAACCATTATGCTTCCCGGCGTGGCTACGCAAATACCGCTTTACGTTATGTTCGCATCGTTTAATTGGATAGACACTCTCTTGCCGTTCACAATACCAAATCTGTTTGGCGGCAGCGCTATATTCATTTTTTTGATACGGCAATTTATGCTCAACGTTCCCAAAGATATAGATGACGCCGCCAAGATAGACGGCGCAAACGCTTGGACAAGGTATTTTACCATAATGCTTCCGTTATGCAAGCCCGTGCTTATGTACATTATCGTCAACATCTTTATTATGAATTGGGGGGATTTTTACGGACCGTTAATTTATATGTCATCTTCCGAAGCCCCAAGGACTTTGGCTTACGTGGTATTTCTGGACTCAACACAAAAGGAAGCGGCTACATATTACGCGAATTTAAGAATGGCTGGAGGCGTGTTTATGTCAATTATACCTGCGGCGCTGTTTTTCGCTTTCCAAAAGCAACTGGTCCAAGGCGTGATAACCACTGGTTTAAAAGGTTAAAGGAGTATAAAATGATGAGAAAATCAATAACTTTGATGGTCATAATGGTAATTATGTTAACTGCCGCCGCTTGCGGCGACGGAGGGAAATTTAAAAACGCCGACAGAAATTTAACCAATTTTCAATTTACTTTGGCAAGCTTATCGGCGACAGACAATATCGGAAGGACTTTAAGCCCCGTAAATGGTTTTAAACTTGACAGGCAGCGCTATGTGGGAATATTTTATTCGCTTTGGCTTGGGCAGCACGTGCAGCAGCAAAAGGATATATACGACATAAGCAAGTTATTGGAAGAAAATCCCGAGGCGCTTTGGGACGAAAACGGAAATCCGCTTAGTCCTCTTGAAGAATTTCATTTTTGCGGCGAGCCCCTATACGGCTATTACAGCATGACAGACCCTTGGGTCGTTTCAAGGCACGTTGAGCTTTTGACATTGTGCGGCATAGATTATCTTATGATTGATGCAACAAACACGGTAATATATCCAAGTTCCGCAAAGGTATTATTTGAGACGCTGGTAAAATATCAAGACCAAGGGTTTAACGTTCCCAAGGTTGTGTTTTACACTAACACAAGTTCAGGCTCTACCGTGAAAAAGCTTTACGATACTTATTATGTGTCGGGGGAATACGAAAAAATTTGGTTTAAGCCGAAGGGAAAACCCGCCATCGTTGGAATCACCGAGAAAAACAACGGTTCAACCGACCAAACTAATCCCGATTTGGTGTCGCAGGCTATGAAAACATATTTCGACGTTTACGAATCCCAATGGCCCAACAGACCGTTTAACGAATTGGGCTGGCCTTGGATGAGTTGGGATTATCCGCAATTCGTGCATGAAGAGGGCAGAATTAACGTTTCCGTCGCACAACATTCGCCACTTACCGCAAAATTCAGCGAAGAACACCCCGTAAGCAGCAGGGGATATAACCATATTACCAAAAAGATAGAGGAAAACTGGATGGCGGGGGCGAATTTCCAAACCCAATGGCAGTCGGTTTTTGATTATGAGGAAGCGGGTTACGTGGAAATAAACAACGTGCTTGTTACCAGTTTTAACGAATGGATGGCTATTAAATACGCTGCTCAATATCCCGGCTACAACAACCAAAGAACATTTTTCGTTGATGTTTTCAACTACGAGTACTCAAGGGATATCGAGATGGCTAAAGGCGCTTATGGCGATAATTTTTTAATGCAGCTTGCCCAGAACGTCAAAAAGTATAAGTTTGACAAAGCATACGATCGCTATAATTGGGGAAAACACGACATAAACATTGACGATTTGTCAACATGGGATGGAGTAAAACTCAAATACCTCGATTTTAACGGCGACGCAATGGAGAGAAACCACAGAAACGCTGCGAACACTGCGACATATATAGATAAATCAAACAGAAACGACATAGTTTCTGTACAGGCCACAAACGATGGCTCAAATTTATATTTTTTGATAAAGACCGCCGACGACATAACCGAATACAACGGCACTGACCTTAATTGGATGAATATATTGATTAAAACAAGGGCTGCGGGAGAAAGCTTTTCCGGCTACCAATATATTATAAACCGCTCGCCCAAAACAAACGGCAAAACATCGGTAGAAAAATCTGCCGGAGGCTACGATTTCACAAATATCGGCGAGGCCGATTACAGGTTATATGGCAGCTCTATGGTAGTAAAAATACCTTTCGCTTCTTTAGGACTTACAAAGGATGACTTTTATATAGAGTTCAAGGTTGCGGACAATGTAACCAATCCCCACGACATTATGGACTATTATATTACGGGCGACAGCGCCCCGATAGGAAGATTCAATTACACCTACGGTTATTAAATTAAAAAAATAATGGAGGAAAAGGTATGAAAAAGAAAATTTACGTGGCAGTACTGGCTATATTAATGGTTTTATCTCTTTTGGGAATAGGTTTAAGCGTTTCAGCTGAAACACTGCCTCAAACAAGTGTAGAATGGCTTGGCGATGGAGGCTGGGGCGGTCCTCAGGCACGGTTTGCAGATAACATCACAAGCGGTAAATGGTACAATTTGGAAGGTGATGCTTTAACGGATTTGGCAAATTATGTTTTAATTCAAGGCAAAACCCTTATCGGCGCAAAGGTTTTAGACCCCGACAATTACGTGTTTTATTTCGACTCCAACCCCAAAGCAGGAGACATCCTGCATTTAAAGGAAGGGTTGAAGCTTTACGATTATACCGGCACAGCCGACGCCAACCATAACGTAAACGGTGACGGGGATTTCGTGGCGGTTGCCGAATTGGGTGAAGACACGTATTACGAATATGACGGCTCAACCTGGTCGCCGCATACATACATTCCTGAAATGGGGATAAACTGGTTCGGCGACGGCGGCTGGGGCGGACCGCAATTCGAGTTTACGCAAAGCATTAATAACGGCAAGTATTACAATATAAAAGGCGGCGCGCTTGACGATTTAAAAAACTATGTCACCTGCACGGGTGGCAGTCAGCTTATCGGGGTTAAATATTTAAATCCCAATTATTATGTTTTGTATTTTGATACAAACCCTGCGATTGACGACATCATAACATTAAAGGCAGGATTAAAAGCTTATGATTATACGGGAACGGCAGACGGCGGAACGCACGAGGTAAACGATGACGGAGAATTTGTCGCTGTGTACGAGCTAAAAAACGATGTTTCATACAAGCTTACATCGTCGGGTTGGGAATTGACGGAAGAAGAAGTGCCTGTCGAACTTCCAGCAATGCGACCCCAGCAGATAAGAAAAGATGCCGATTACGAGAATATGCCGCGCATAGACTTTAACATCGGCGCGGGCAACGAAAAATATTACTATCTTAAGAACGCTGCCAAAACAGCGGCTTTAGAGTTTGTTGAGGTTGACAACAACACCGTTGTAGAAATATTATCGCTTAATATGTCAAGTTACGTGTTTTACTTACAAAGCGCGCCTTCTCAGGGCGATAAGCTTACCATAAGTGAAGGCTTAAAGATGTATGACTACACCGGCACGGCAAACGCCCAAACATACCAAGTAAACGACGACGGCGTTTTTGTAGAGGAATATGAGCTTAAACAAACTCGGATATTTATTTTCGACGGCGCGGATTGGGATGTTTATGTAGAGGTTGACGACACGCCCGCGGATCTGCTGTTAAGCGATGTGCTATGGGTAGGCGTTGATTGGGGCGGTTTGCGTGTCAACATAAACAACGCGCCTAATAACGGCAAATATTATAACTTGGAAGGGCAGGCTTATACCAACACAAAAAGCTTTTTCGAATATTCTTCGACTTGCGGAAATCAAGTTGAGGTTGTACAAATAAAAATATTCACGGGACAGCATTTCGTGTTTATATTCGATCATTTGGATTTCAAGACAGGCGATATAATTACGCTCAAACAGCATATGCCCATGTATGATTACACGGGAGATTCTTCCTCAAGCACACACCAGATAGATTATCTGGGCAGATTCCAGCAAAGCTTCAGGCTTGCAGAAGACTTGAAATTTGTCTATAACGGATTTAACTTTGTGGCGTTTACCGCGCATCCCGACGGTTTCGAGATAACCAATGAGGGCAACGACGCTCTTATTATGGTAGGCTCTGTTTTAAAGATTAAATATAATGTAACGCCCGAGGGCGCGTACGGAACTCCGATATTCACATCATCAAACCCCGAAATCGCTACGGTTGATGAATACGGCAACGTTTACGGTTTGACAGAGGGTGAAGTAACGATTACCGCGGTATTAAACGAGTTTGAAGACAGCATAACGTTAGAAGTACTGCCCGCCTCGCCTTTAGCCGGTGTTGAGGTTGAGAACGACAGGGATTATTATGTTTTAAAAGGCGAAACGCTTGACCTGTCAAAACTAAGAGGCGTTCCCGTGTTCGAGAACGGGCTCAAAGGGCAATCATTCGCGTTAAACGAGGAAAACACCACCGTAACTTTGGACAGCTCAACGGTAGGCAAAACAATGGCTACGCTTGAGGTTGAAATTGAGGATGAAGTTTACACCACGACGGCGAAAGTGGTAATATACGAGCATATCGAGCAGTTAATATCCGACGTGCTGATTGTGGATTGGTTTGACGGACATTTGTTTGTGTCTTTCCAGAACACCGCGGCTAATTTCGCAAACTTTACCGATCAATCTTTGCAAAACGTATTAAACCATTTGACTTATCAAAGAGAAGACGGAACTTCTGTCACCATAAAGGGCTATTACCTGCTCGGCTATAATTATGTGCTGTTTATCGAACCCGAAAAAGATTTCAGGGAAGGCGACATACTCACCGTTAAGCAAGGTTTGCCGCTTTATCATTGGACGGGCTCTGTTGATGCAGAAAGAAATATAATAAGCGGCACGGGCGACCTGATTATTGATGGATACGTGTTAAAAGATTACCGATACAGGTTTGACGGTCAGCAATGGCATTTCTATAAGGAATACGAGGACATCACGGCGACAAAACAGCAAATAACAATGCTTATTAACGCCACCGAAAACGTAGGCGTTGTCAGGGTGCCGAGCGACGCCACAACAGGCACATTCACTTACGAGTCAAGCGATACAAGCGTGGTTACCGTATCCGAGGCGGGCGTACTATTCGGCGTTGCCGAAGGCACTGCCACAATAACGGTAACTCTTGATGGAGGAATAGCTGGCTTAAAGACGATAACAGTAGAGGTTACCGTTGAAGACGGAATTATAGGCTTGAAATTCAATCCCTCTACGATAAACATCAAGGTAGGGGAAGATATCAGCTTTAAGGGCGTTAAAGCCAACCTGCTATACGCGAGTGGAACTTTGGGAGACGAAGTTTCGTTAGAAAACGCCACCGTTTCGGGCTATGACAAAAACAAAGAAACCACGCAAAACGTTACAGTGGCGGTAATGATTGACGATGTTCTGTATACCGGCACATTGCAGGTAAAAAGGAACGTTGAGGAAGGCTGCGGAGGTTGCAAAGGCTCCGCTTCAGCGGCAGGATCTGTAACGTTGATACTGCTTGCGGGTATGGTTGCTCTGCTTAAAAAGCGTTAGGCTTTTTGTTTTGGGAATACCCCTATGCCAAAACATAGGGGTATTCCTCAAAACAGTATATTAAATAAATCTTGACAAAAAATATAACACTAAGGATTTTTATGTTAAAAATTATAGACTTTAAGACGGATTATCAAACCAATCCCATAGGAATTGACAACCCTAATCCGACGTTCAGCTGGAAATATCAGGCATATGACGGTTTCACGCAAGCATCTTATAGGATTATTGTAAGCAGCGGCATAGAAAAAATAAAATCAAAACAAGGCGATTTATGGGACTCAGGAGAGGTTTCCTCAAGCAGCCAAGCGGGAATTATATACCAAGGGCAAAAGCTTAAATCAAGGCAAACCTGCTTTGTTATGTGCATTGCCAAAGACAACAACAATAACATCGCCTGTTCCGACATAGCCACATTTGAGATGGGGCTGCTTTGCGAGGAAGATTGGAAAGGCAAATGGGTTTCTATTCCCGTAAATTTTCAAGGCTCGGCATTGTATTTCAGAAAAACGCTGGATATTCCACAAAAGCCGATAAAACGAGCAAGAGCGTATATATGCGGGCTGGGCTGTTACGAGCTTTATATGAACGGCAAAAAGATAAACGGCGGCGTGTTAAACCCAGCTGTTACAGAATATTCCAAACGCGTGCATTACTGCGTTTACGACATCAAAAATCATTTGATCGGCAAGGAAGACACCATAGGAATAATATTGGGGCATGGCTGGTTTGGCTCAAGGGCGCTGCTCGCCCAATTATATATAGATTTTGAGGACGGCGGTGTATGGGAAGACCACACCGCCAACTGTTGCGGCTGGTGGGTTACAGGTTCTCCGATAGTGGATAACAGTATTTACGGCGGAGAGGTATATGATGCAAGATTAGAAGAAAAATATCCCGATTGGGCGACAAGCAATTTTAAGCCGGGCTGGGAAAAAGGATGGCTGTATACCGTGTTGGTTTCCGCCCCCAGCGGGAAAAAGGAAAGCCAGAACATAGAGCCTATCGAGGTAATTGAAATCGTTGATAACGTAAGAAGCAAAAAGATTGACGAAAATACGTTTCTATATGACGTCGGAAAAAACATAGCTGGATGGGCAAGCGTGACGGTTAAAGGCGACAAAGGGTCAAAAATTACGATAATATACGGCGAGGATATTGACAAGAGCGGCAGGGTAAACCAGCTTAATTTAAGAAGCGCAAAAGCCAGAGACATATATATTTTAAAGGGCGGCGGCGAGGAAAGCTATGCGCCAAGGTTTACCTATCATGGTTTCCGGTACGCAGAGGCGAAAATAGAGGGCAACGCCAAGATATTGCGTTTTGAAGCCCAAAGGGTTTGCAACGCGGTAAAACGCATTGGCTATTTTCATACCTCCGATGAGAAAGTAAACAAACTGCATGAAATGGCGTATCTTACCGAAACAAACAACCTCCACGGCGTAATGACCGACTGCCCCCAAAGGGACGAGCGTTTCGGCTGGTTAAACGATTTGGTTCCAAGAATATATCAGACGGTAAACAATATATCTGCTGAAAAAATGCTGGTAAAGGTAATAAGGGACATTGCCGACACACAGGACGAAAGGGGTGCTATAGCCGACACCGCCCCATTTTACACGGGCGCCAAGCCTGCCGATCCGGTTTGCGTAACGCTGCAATTATTTGTATTAAAGGCATACCAGTTATACGGAAATATCCAAATAGTGTATGAGCAATATCAAAACTGCAAAAAATGGGTAAATTATTTGCTGACAAGGCAGCAAAATTTCATTGTTGACTATTATTATTATGCCGATTGGGTTGCCCCCGATTGCTATAAAGACACTTTTACCGACGGAATATATGTTTCTTCAGTTTACTTGAATTGGCATTTGCAGCTAATGGCAAAGCTTGCAGAAATTACGAGCAACGAAAAAGACAAGCAATATTATAGCTCCTTAGCCGAAAAATCAAAACAAGCGCTTATAGAAAAGTATTACGACAAGAAGACAAAGAACTTCCATAGCGGCAGCCAATCCGCAAACGCAATGGCATTAAGCATAGGGATTGCCCCTGAACAGGACAAAAAGGAAATTGCCAAAAATATCGCCGACGACATAATAGCGCGCAATTATCATTGCACCTCGGGCAATCAGGGTTACAGGCATGTTTTTTACGCGCTGAGCAAATACGGCTATACCGACGTTTTAATGAAAATGCTGTTAAATCCTGAATATCCCGGTTGGGGTTATATGCTAAATTGCGGCGCAACTTCGGTATGGGAGCGCTGGGAAAAAGAAATGCAAGTCGAAATGCATTCTTTCAATCATCCCATGTTTGCAAGCTACGACGGCTGGTTTTACAACTGCATAGCGGGTATAATGCCGGACGATAACGCCGTAGGTTACGATAAAGTTATTATAAAGCCAAATATCGCCTATAATCTGGAATACGTAAACTGCTCTATAAATACAATAAGGGGTAAAGTAACTTCAAATTGGTCAAAGAAAGGTGACGGCATAGAATATTTTATAAGCATACCGCCGAATTGCACCGCGAATATTATAATTGAGGGAAAAACTAAATCTTGCAAAGGCAAAATTGAAAAAACCTTTCAAGACGGAAATAAGAGTCAATTATACGTTTTAAGCGGTGATTATATAATATTAGCCGAAGGTAAAATATGAAAAAATGGGCCGTTTTTTTCATTATTATAATGTTAATAATGCTTACCTCTTGCCACAACACCCAAAATTTTGATTATTCTAAATATCCTTATTATATCGAGGATACAGACTCAATATTATACGAGGGGTTTTCGGTTGAAACGATGATGATTCCTTATTGGAAAGGCAATGTCATATACAATGAAACGGTGTTAATGCTTGACAACAACGAATATATCGGCGGCAAGTTGCTTATCAGCCCCGTAAAAATTATTTCTGTAAGGGACGATACGTTGGAAATAGAATACAAGCAGGGCAAAGATTACACCATACAAGGCAACAAAATAATAAGGATGGAAAACTCTTCTATCCCGTACATCACCCAGGACAATTTAAAGGGCATTAACGTTTCCGAAGGTTACAGGCAAGTAAGCACCATAGCCAACGTTTTAACCGATTACGTTATGTGGGGAGAGTTAATGTACACGGAAAGCCCCTTAATTTACGGACATTACGTAAATGTAAGCTATGTTTACGACTTAAAAGAGATTGACTCCGATTTGAATATTTTTAGCGGCTATTCAGATTTGAATTTAAAAAATATTATAAGCAAACTTCAAAACAAGCAGAACATAAACTTGACCGTTATCGGCGACAGCATATCCGAGGGTTGCTCAAGCAGCCTTAAATTTAACCATAAGCCTTTTTTGCCGCCTTATGCCGAACAGGTAAAAAAGGGCTTGGAGAGTTTTTATAACATAGACGTAAATTTAACCAACCTATCCAAAGGGGGCGAAAAATCCGCTTGGGCAGCCCAAGGAGCGCAGATAAATAGAATTATCGAAACAGATCCGGACTTGCTTATTATAGGTTTCGGCATGAACGATGCCACTGCCAACGTAATCGCCTCGAAATTTTACAACAATATAGAAAGCATAATCTATAATGCCAAAGATGCTTGCCCGGATTGCAGCTTCCTAATACTGCATTCCTATCCCCCAAATCCCATGTACGCGCTGTACGATAAATTTTACGACTATATTGAGCGTTTGCAAAATATAGTTTCGGACAATATCGCAGTTGTAGATATGTTTAAGGTTGGCGAGTATATGCTGAAAACAAAAAGATACCAAGACATTTCTGCAAACAACGTCAACCATCCAAACGACTTTTTTATGCGCATATACGCAATGAATATCTTATCGGCGCTGATTAATTATTGATAATATTTATTAATTGTCAATAAATCATATTTTTTTATCATCAATAAATCAATTTTTCGCATCTGTTATAACCAATCAATGTTTTTATATAACTCAGAAATAAACTCTTCTTTTTATCTGAAATTTCTGTTTATAAAGAAGTTCAGATTTTTAATTGCCGAAGAAGTTTTCCACTTCAGCGTAATCTAAACAATTTCCATTTCTTCTTCCAAATATATCTGTGCCCAGCGTGGAATGATGTTGTGTTCCAAACCATACTTCTTTTGTGGTTCTATAGCA
>JGI24503J29689_10036503_pt1 | contig 11901 bp, 9 predicted proteins | sample BioPla3RNA2_FD_29689 | JGI IMG/M metagenome (IMG submission 29689)
AGCAGACCTTAACGAGCTCACCCACAGTGTCACAGCTGATTACAGCTTCACAGACAACCTGAAGCTGGAACTGGGCGCCACCATCTTCCACACCTTGGAAGAAGTGCCTGAGACAGCTCAGAAGTACACCGCTGGCTTGACCTTCAAGTTCTAGTGGAGACACACTCACAAGCCCCCGTTTTCGGGGGCTTTTTTATACCCACAAACCGTTATGGGGCACTGCGAAAGCTATTTGTGGGAAGGTGGTTTGCGATGCATGGCCCAGTGCTAGCAATTGACCCGGGGACTGATAAGTGCGGCCTTGCGGTGGTGGATGGGGCACATACCCTGCGCAGATGGGTTGCGCCTCGCATAGAATTAATCCAAGAGGTTGGGAAAGCCATGGAGGAATTCTATCCTCACCTGATCATCTTGGGAGATCGCACTGGCTCCACGCGCTTTCGCGAGGAGCTGTCCAGGGCTTTTCCCAACGTAGAGATCGCGGTGGTCGATGAGCACCTTTCCAGCGTGGAGGCTCGGCGGCGCTACTGGAAGGAGAACCCGCCTCGGGGCTGGCGGAAGCTCATCCCCACAACCATGCAGGTGCCCCCAGAACCCTACGATGATTTGGTGGCCGTTATCCTGGCGGAGCGCTTTTTGGGTATGGGGTACGTTAAGTAGCTGTGTAAGATTATGGAATTTCCCGGCCTCGGAAGGTTTTCGTTCCATATTGTAGAAATAATGAATCTAGACTTCTTGCCCGTTTAAGCCTGGAAAGGAGGGGTCAGCATGGCGAGAAACCCGTTGGTGTTTATAGCCCTCCTGGCGTGCTTAGTGATGCTTGCCCCCTTGGTGGGCCAGGCCAACTCGCCTACAGATACTGTAGATGAGGATTGGGTGTACTTCGCTCTCGCAGAGTTGGGCCGAGGGCGTTCTGTCGCGCAGTTTATCATTCCGCAGGAGATGACCAGGTATCAGGGGGCCCTCTTAGTCTCCCGCCTGATTGAATACATCGATGGCCATCAGCCTTCCGCTTCTCTCCGTTTTGGGATCAGCCGGGAAGTGGTCTTAGACGAGATGATCCGTGCATACAACCAGCGTGCCCCTGAAGAGCAGCGCCTCGATGAGGGAGAAGTGGAGCTCCTTTACCGCCTAGTGCTGGAGTTCTATACCGAACTTGAGATATTGGGCTACGATGTGCAAGACTATGCCATCATCCTAGGGCTCGGAGCGAGCAGGCAGCTAGGTGGCCTGTTCGCTGAGAGACAGCTTACCTACTCGTCCCAGGCATTAGCGGCTGTCTTGAAGGCGGGCGCCGCTGAGCCTCAGGCCCAGCAGGGGGAGGTGGCTGGTGAAGAGACTATGGAGCCAAGCTTCAGCGAGGACGAGGATCAAACTCCCGAAGACGCTCTTGAGCACCGGAGTCTTTGGACAGGCAGCTTGCCCATTTCCTCAAGTATGCTTTCCGCAAGGGGGACTTTTGTGGCAGAGGAGGAGCCTAAGCCTAGTGAACTTGGGACGCTGAGCATTGGTGGCCTGCAGATCGGCGGTGCCGTTCGGGCCTTGGAAAGCGGGGCAGTGCCCAAGGAGCTTTTCCCAGAGCTTGACACCGCCTCTGGGTACGGATTGTTCCTAAAATACGGCGACATCCAGCTCTCCACTATGCGGGATCACTACGCCGTGGAATCCCAGGAGGGGACAACGGAGTCCCAAGTAAAGAGCACATCCTTAGACTTGAGCCTCGGACTGCCCAACTCCATCTGGTTTAGCGCAGGCTACACCTATTTTGACTTTTTGGACAGTGAGTACACCGAGGCCGATGTCTCCGCAGTAGCTACTCTGGGAGTGGAAGTGCCCATTAGCACCGGCGGTACCCTGCGGCTTGGCATGAGTTCCGCTTGGCCCCGGGGGGCAGTTGGAACCAGCGAGGGAGAAAGCCACCTGGGCGATCCAGCTGTACTCAGCACGGCCGAGCTTGGGCTGAGCTACGATTTCGAGAACGAAACTTCTGTGAAGCTCAATTATCGCTTGATTGACTTCACGACAGTGAACCAAAGCTACGGCGCCACAGCAGAATTCTCCATCAAGTTTTGAATAAAGGAGAGGGTTTAATACCATGAAGCGGCTAGCAGTCCTCCTATGTTGTCTTATCATTTTTGCGGGCCTACCCCTGCCTGCAGCAGCGAACGTTACCCCTATCTCAGTGCTTACTGCGGTGGAGGAGACACTCTACGGCCAAGCTGGGACTGGCGCACTGATTGAAAGAATCGAACGCATTGAGCATGACGTCTTTGGCGGCGTGCAACCGGGAGCTGCCATGATCCGCATTGACCGGGTGAACACCTTCTTGCAGAGCACAGAAGCGCAAGGGGGCAGCATGAAGTTGCACCTCAACTTGGCTGAGTGGGGGTTCACTGGTGTACTTACAGATGGAAAACCTTTGATTGAGCGTCTCGAGAAGCTCGAGCAGGAGTGGTATGGCCAGCCTCAAACTGGCTCCATCGCCGATCGGACTCGCGACATGATGCTGAACATCTGGGGCACCACCGAGCTGGACCTTAAAAAGGTGACCCTGCCTGCGGAGACCCTGGTTCGCATCAGCCTGCTGCAGAGCGTGAACTCTGGCACAACCAAGGTTGGCGACAAAGTCCCCTACCGGGTAGTAGATGATGTAATGGTGGACGGCCGCATGGTAATCCCCGCGGGAACGGAAGCAGTGGCTACCGTTACTGAAGTAAGCAGTGCCGGGCCTTTGGGCCGGGATGGCCGGATCGTAATCGACTTTGGGCGAGTGGCCTCCCTTGATGGTACCTTTGTTGAACTCCGTGTCGACCAGCGGGCAACAGAGAAGAATAAATCCCTGGAACTTGCAGCTGGTGCCAGCATGGCGGGGGTAATGCTCCTCGGGCCCGTTGGCCTTGTGGGCGGGTACTTCATCAAGGGTAAAGACGTAGGTATCCAGGAACGCCAGCCGTTCTATGTGGAAACATTGAGGGCGGTGCAAGTTTCCGGGTTCATTCTGCGGCCAGCCGCGAAGTAGTTTGATTGTAAGTCGATTGGTGTCCAATAACATGAAGGGCGGATCGCCAGCGGTCCGCCATTCGTTCGGTGGGGGTTAAGTATGAGCAATCGTTCAGCAGTTGCTAAGTTTATCACTGTCCTCATAGCCTTAGTGCTGTTGTTGCCGTGCATCGCTTCAGCAACCGTGTATACCCTTGGCGTCGGCGATGTCCTGCACATTACGGTGTGGGGCCATAATGAACTTACGACTACTGTCGAAGTTAGGCCTGATGGGATGATCACTTTTCCCTTGGTTGGGGACCAGCTAGCTGCGGGGAGAACCACGCAAGACTTGGCTGGGGATATTCAACAGGAACTGCGGGCCTATGTAATTGAGCCGCACGTTACTGTGTTGGTCAGTCAGTTTCGTACCGTCGGTGTGCAGGTTTTAGGTGAGGTGAAGTCCCCTGGCTATTACCAAGTCAGGGCTAACTCTCGGCTCATGGACGCCCTCGGCCTGGCAGGGGGCCCAACAAAGGCCGCAGACCTCTCTAATGTATTGATCAATCGCCAGTCGCTTACAGGTGGTACCGCTGAAATTCAGCGGGTTAATGTGAATGAGTACATACACAGCGGCCAACTCAGTGCCAATCCCATCTTGGAACACGGAGATGTGATCCAAGTTGATGCAGTGGGCAAGGCCTTGATTTTAGGTGAAGTGCGCCAGCCAGCTTCCTATGATATCGGGCCAGATATGAACATCCTTGATCTGCTTGCTGATGCCGGAGGTGCATTGGATTCTGCTGACCTGGAACAGGTTGTTTTAACGCGCACTTCTGCAAGCGGCCAAACAAGGGAAGTGGTCATTAACGTGCAGTCCCTTTTGGCAGGCCGGACTGAGAATGCGCCTGTGATCCAGCGCAATGATGTGGTGTTTATCCCCAGAAAAGAGCAGGTTATTGTCCTTGGCGCGGTGCGCTCTCCAGGAACCTATCCCCTGAAGAAGGGGGCTCGCCTCTTGGATCTGGTAGCCGCTGCAGGTGGGCTTACTGATGCTGCGGACTCCCGGAGTATTGCCATCACTCGGTCAGCCCAGGGCGAGCAAGAGATCTTTGCCGTAGATGCCTACAATGCCATGATGGGCCGTGTGGGTGGGGACAATCCTGTCTTGCTCGGCGGTGATATTGTCTTTATACCAGAAGGCAAGAACTTAGCCCTGGTTTTGGGACAAGTCTTGCGCCCAGGGAATTATCCTCTCACTGATTCTACCAGAGTTTTAGAGCTGATCGCCGCCGCAGGGGGCCTTACGTCCCAAGCTGCGGCAGACCGGGTAACCCTGACCCGCACAGAGGGCGATGCAGTCACACTGCTCGAGCTCGACCTTACACTGGTGCAGCAGGGGCGCCAGGAGAATTTTGTCTTGCAGCCCGGTGATGTCCTCTTCGTACCAGAGGGGGCTCCTCAAGCACTGGTCTTGGGGCAAGTGCGCTCTCCTGGGAGCTATCGCCTCACGGACGCCACTCGCCTTCTGGACGTTATTGCCATGGCTGGTGGGACCTTAGACCGGGCAGGCCAGACGCTCACTCTGACCCGGGCTGGAGAGACACGGGAAGTGGATCTCGGTGCCTTAACCCGCCTCGGTTTAGGCAACGAGCGGGTATATGCTGGCGATGTGATCCACATCCCCGAAGGCCAACAGCAAGTACTGATTCTTGGTGAAGTACGGAACCCAGGGTATTATCGGTTTAACCTGGGGGACCGGGTCCTGGATGCGGTGGGCTATGCAGGGGGACTGCTTCCTCAGGCAGCAGCCCAAGATGTAACCTTGACGCGCCAAGAGGATGGACAAGCTCAGATCCATTCCCTCGACCTGGAAGAACTCATGCAGAACCGCTTCCTCAGCAATAATCTTCCCCTGCAAGCGGGGGATATCATCATCGTGCCTAAGGCGGACAGGAGCGTGCTGGTCTTAGGGGAAGTGCGATCCCCTGGATACTACACCATCTCCGGACGTGAGAAAGTCCTTGACCTATTGGCCATGGCGGGGGGCATCACCGATACCGCCCAAGGGGAAGCAGTAACCCTCACGCGCCGCTTAGCAGATGGCTCCGAAGAGGTCTTTACGGTGAATGCGGACGCCATTATGCGGGGGACGGTAGGCCTCGCAGATGCTGATAACCCAATTGTGGCTGGAGGAGATGTGATCTTCGTCCCCGAACGGCAATCACGGGTGCTTGTCTTTGGAGAGGTCCGTTCCCCTGGGTATTATCCTGTGGATTCTCAGACCCGTCTCTTGGATGTGATCGCCAGGGCAGGGGGCTTGACCCAATCTGCAGATGAGGCCAATGTGGCCTTAACCCGGGATGTGGATGGGACAGCTACCACCGAACAGATTGATATGACCCGGGCCATGCTCACTGGCGAAGGGAACTACCTCCTTTCGGGTGGGGAAACAGTTCTCGTTCCTCGGATCAACCGCACAGCGGTGGTCTTCGGGGAAGTAAGCCGGCCGGGAGCTTACCCTGTTGAGCCAGGGGACCGCTTAACAGATATCCTGGCTAAGGCTGGCGGGCCATTGGAGACGGCGGATCTCAGCCAAGTCTCTTTCACAACTCGTGCAGCTGGCGAAAGCGGCGGTGTGAGCGTAATCGACCTGGAACCGGCACTGGCTGATGCGAACCATCCTGCGAACCGCGCGGTGATGGGTGGGGAAACCATCCACGTTCCGGAGAGCAACCGCCGGGTCCTGGCTTTGGGCCATGTGCAGAGGCCTGGCGCCTATACCGTTGACAGGCACACACGCATCTTGGACCTCTTGGCACTAGCAGGAGGCCCAACGGACAACGCGGACCTTACTGAAGCAACTCTGACGCGCATCATCCCTGGAGGCGAGGAAGTCAGCCAGATCGATATCAGGGCGATCCTGGCTAATCAAGGGGAAAACCTTGTCCTTCAAGGTGGCGATATCCTGTACCTCCCGGCAGCTCGCCAAGTGCTGGTGATGGGCGAGGTGAACCGGGCAGGCTCCTTTACTCTGCCCCCTGGTGGGCGGATCCTAGACCTGTTGGCTTTGGCCGGTGGGCTGAAGTCCAATTTCACGGAACAGGAAATCATCATGACTCGCCAAGAAGGGGAGCATGAGCGAGTCTGGCACATGTACTACGGCCAGCTCATGGCCATGCAGGGAGAGAACAACCTTCTCCTAAGCGGCGGCGATGTTATCTACGTGCCTGAGGCACGCCGGCAAGTGCTCGTCCTCGGCCAAGTGCGGAGCCCTGGAGTGTACACAATTCCAACTGGTGCTCGAGTGCTGGATGCCATCGCTTTGGCTGGTGGCCCCACGGATAGGGCGGCCCTAGAGAACGTTGGTATTTATAGAGGTGGCAGCCCGGACGATCCAACCACTCTCACCATGGGTAAGGATAAACTTCTCTTTGAAGGCGATGTGCAGGAGAATCCACTTATCCAGGGCGGAGACGTGATCTACGTACCCGAAACAACCAAGCCTAACTGGGCCAATATCTTCAGCTTTGTAGGCGGTCTTAAGACGTTCAAGGATCTTATCTCTAGCTTTTAGGACAGGTGGTGGTTGAGATGGAAATGGAAGAAATGGATCTCCTTGAGTATTGGGAGATAATTGTCAGGCGCAGATGGATGATCTTGGGGCTCTTCGTGGCAGCAGTAGTCATTGCTTTAGTCTTGAGCCTCTCCATGGAGCCGGTATACGAAGCCACCACCACGTTGATGGTACAGGAGCAAAGCTCCACTGCCCAGGCTCTGCTCTTTGATTCCCTCGGTGCTCTACCGAGAAATGCCACGCAGAACTATGTAGAGATCTTAAAAAGCCGGCGCATTCTAGACCAAGTTAAGGCAGAAGTTGGAATGGATGAGGTTACCCAGACCTGGATCCTGGACCGCCTGACCATACAGACGGTGCAGGGGACAGATATTCTCCGGGTCAGCATGCAGTCTACAGATCCCCAGCAAGCGCAGCGTTTTGTCAACGCCTTGGCGGATAAGTTCATTGAGTGGAACAGGGACACGCGCCGTGAAGAGATGCGCAGTGCCCGGGAGTTCATTGAGGCTCAACTGGTGACCGTATCTGCGGAGCTTACGCGGGCAGAGGAAGCACTGCTCAGCTACAGAGAAGAAGAGCGGGCCCTGGCCCCTTCTGCGGAAACGGTGGCTAAGCTTGAGCAGATAGCGAAGCTCGAGGCCCAGCTGGCAGATGTGCAGATTTCCCGTTCGGAAATCAATGAGCGCGTCTCTCAGGTTAGGCGGCAGCTGCAGAACCAAGATGAGACACTGCTGTCCTCCACTACCATCGCCAACAACCCATTGGTGATGGAGTACCAAACGCGCCTCGCGGATCTGGAGATTCGCTTGTCGGGAGCCCGGGAGAGGTACACGGCAAACCATCCTGAGATCCTGGCACTAAATGCGGAGATTGAGGATGTTCGGAGCAAGCTGTCCCAGCAAGTAGAACGGATAGTGAGCACTGAAACTCACAGCCGTAACCCCATTCATCAACAGCTATATGGATCACTTGTGTCCTTGGAAGTGGAACTTCTAGCTCTAAACTCCAGGGAGGAGGCCCTTAAATCCATTTTGGCCAGAGAGGAGCAGGCTCTGAGTACCCTGCCCAATAAAGAGCTAGAACTGGCCCGCCTGATGCGGGATACTAGGGTGTTGGAAGAAATCTACGTGATGCTGATGCAGCGCAACGAGGAGACGCGTATTGCAGAAGCCATGCAGACCGCCAGCGTACAGGTGGTTGACTATGCAGTAGAACCAAAATCGCCCATTAAGCCCCGCATCAAGCTGAACATGGCCATCGCGGGCGTGTTGGGAATCTTTATTGGCGTAGGTTTGGCGTTCTTGTTGGCGTTTGTCGACAACACGATCAAGACAAAGGAAGAAGTGGAAACCCTTCTAGGGCTGCCAGTCTTGGCTCAGATTCCAGACTTAACCCGTGTTGTCCCAAGCTACGGCAAGCGACACGCCCGTCGAGAGTAAGGATGTGACCGATCATGCCTCTTAGAGACAGCCTCATTGTCCATAATGATCCAAAATCAGTAGGTTCGGAAGCCTTCCGTACCCTCCGCACTAATTTGCAGTTTACGAGCCCAGACAGGCAGTTGCGGGTGATCTTAGTAACCAGTGCAGCTCCGGGAGAGGGGAAGTCAACGATCTCTTCCAATTTGGCAGTGGCCTTCAGCCAGGCCGGCCTCAGGACCCTACTCCTAGACTGTGACCTGCGTAAACCCACTGTCCATAAGATCGTGGGCCTGCATAACTCGCCTGGCCTTACTTCCCTCCTGGTGGGGGAAGTAAAGCGGGAAGATGTTGTGAAAGATGTGGGAGTCCCAAACCTGAGTGTTATTCCCTCCGGGCCTGTCCCGCCCAATCCTGCGGAGCTCTTGGGTTCGCAAGCGATGCGCAATGTGCTGAACGCGGTGCGGGAAGAGTTTGATATGGTAGTTGTGGATGCCCCGCCCATTGTCGCGGTGACTGATGCCGCGGTGCTGTGTCCCTTAGTGGATGGAGTACTGCTCACAGTGGCAGCAGGAGAAGTTCCCAGGGAGCTTGCACAGCATGCCAGGTCCCTGTTGGAGAATGCTAATGCCAACGTGCTGGGCGTAGTCTTGAACAGGATCAACCCTTCGGCGCAGAAGAACTACCAGTACTACTATTACTATTATTCAGAAGTCGCGGAGACTAGCGATGATTGATCTGCACACACACATTCTTCCAGGTGTTGATGATGGTGCGGAAGACCTAGTTGAAGCCCTTCAGATGGCGGAAGAGGCCGTGAAGGGCGGTGTCACTGTGGTGGCAGCTACTCCGCACTTTTTCCAGCTGCCTGATTGGGGAAAAATCCAAGCACTGGCAGCTGATCTCCAAACAGAGTTGGACCGCGCTGGGATTGGGCTGAAGGTGGTGCCTGGCGGCGAGCTGTTTATGGATATCGAGATTATCGATATGGCGGTAGGCCAAATTCCTACTTACGGGGCTAACGGCCGCTACTGTCTGGTGGAGTTCCCCCTTCAGCAGGTGCCCCTCTATGTGGAGCAGGTATTTTTCAGTCTGCAGACCAAAGGCATCACACCTATCATTGCTCACCCTGAACGCTATCTGGCGGTAGTGAATGATCCCAACCTTGTCCTGCATTGGATCGAGCTAGGATGTGCGGTTCAGATGAACTCAGGGAGTATCTTGGGAAGGTTTGGCCAGAAGATCCTGGAGACAGCGAGAATCTTGCTGGAGCACAACATGGTGCATGTTTTGGCCACTGACGGCCACGGCATCCAGCGAAGGGGAATGAACCTTCCCAAGGCCTTTGCGGCTGTGGAGAAGCTCATTGGAGCGGAGCGGGCACTGCAGCTGGTAAAGGGGAATCCTGAGTTGATCATCAAGGGAGAACCGATTTCCTTCGCGGAAGCCAGGCGCTATAAGAAAAAGAAGCGCTTCTGGATTTTCTGAAGTGCTAAGATTCTGGGGGGTGTCTCGATGAGTACGCAAGTTGTAGAGCTTCCCATGGATCAGATCCAGCCAGGGAAGAACATGCGGACTTTCTACAGAGAAGATGGGGTACAGGGATTGGCTGATTCCATGGAAGAAGTGGGTCTTTTAGCACCCGTGCTAGTGAGGCAGGTGGGAGATGCCTATGAACTGGTTGCGGGGCGGCGCAGGTTTGAAGCAGCCCGCAAGAATGGTTACAAGTCCATTCCTGCCGTGGTTCTGAGCACCGATCTTTCGGTGCGCCAGGTTCAGCTGGTGGAGAACCTGCAGCGAGAAGATCTTAATCCCATAGATAAAGCTCACGCTGTGCAGGCCTTTATCGAGGAGGGTAATTTGAGTAAGTCAGAAGCAGCGGCCCGGCTTGGGGTGCCCCGGACAACGCTCACCGATTGGCTGCAGGTTCTAGATGTTCCTTCGAAGTATCAAGCAGCAGTTATGAGCAACTTCTACGGCGGGAAATCCGCCCTCACCGCTTCCCACATTACTTTGGCCAAGCGTTTTGCCCAGAAGGTAAACAGCCCTCATATGTTGGAAGTTATCCTGGACGGGGTGATCGACTATGGCTTAAGCCGGGCTGAAACCAAGCGGGTGATAGATATGATGCTCCGGTCCCGCGATCTCAGCCTGGAAAATGCGGTGCATATGGTCCGCCGCAAACCGCGGCAGACAGCAGCCCGGCGGGGAGAGCCTGGGGAGTGGCGGGTTCAGGATGTGGTGGCCAGCCTCTCTCAATCAGGAGACTATTTGGTTAAATGTGATCCACAGAAAGTGCTCAACTTGAACGACATGGAAAAGCGGGAGCTCCTGCGAATCTCCCGGGCTTTAATGTATCTTCTCCAAGATGTGACGGCCCAGATCGAAGATGGAGACAAGCATACAAACATCGGATAACTCGTATATTAAGCCTGGGAGGTGATGCCCAGGTGATTATGTGCAGTTATGCCGTGGAATGCCGTGATGCAAGCGGTCAATTCCAGTACTACTGTGCCCGCTTTATGCGGCGGATGGACCTGGATCAGGTAGAACACTGCCGCACTTGCAAAGAGTATATGCGCTTCTAGGCCTAATTCAGGTGAGGGGATTGGCGTGTGTGGTTCGTTGGTTTTTGGTAGCTCTATATGCGTTCAGTGTGTTGTCGTTTACCACCGCGCACAGTTCAGGCGCGGGGTACATGGGAAGGCTCCTTAGGGAGTGGTTTCCTCACCTGACTGGTGGGCAGATCCAAGCTTTGGTTTACTGGACCCGCAAGGCTGGGCACGTGCTGGCCTATGGGGTCCTGACTTTATTAATCATCTATGCCAGCAAAGCTACGCCGCGCCTGAAGAAGGGAGCTCTCTTGTGGGGCGCAGCGGGTGCTTTTGTCGTGGCGGTGGCAGATGAGTACCTGCAGATAGGGCTTGAACACCGCTCCGGCTCACTGCAGGACGTGGTGATTGACTGTGCAGGCATTGCCTTGGCTCTGCTTGCGGTAGGTGTAGTTCGCAGCAGGAAAAGAAGTCCAAATGGGAGGGACAAGGATGCTCAGAACCAATCGGGATAAGTTGGTGTGTCTATCAGTGATGGGGATGGTGGCGCCGCCCCTCAGGTCTACCCCTTACCGGATCGACCGGGATGGCGTCCCCTTTGTTTTGCCTGGCACAGGGGGTATCGCTTACAATGTTAAGATCGGTGACCCAGCTTTTGGTTGGGCCGGGGATCATATTGAGCCAGGGGTATCCACCGCGGCGGTTTTGGATAAACGGACTGATCCGAAGAATCAGGCGTACAACGTCCTCTCCTGCATCGGCAATACTGCGGTAGTAGTCTCAGGCGATGCAAAGGGAGCTAAGGGGTATGTGACTGGCATCCACGGCGGGATTGAACACGTCCTCATCGATTTTGCTGATGAGGATCTGGAGAAACTCTGCAATGAAGATAAGATTCAGATACGCGCGGTAGGCCAAGGGCTTCGGCTCTTAGATTACCCTGGCATTACTGTCCTAAACCTGGATCCTGATTTACTTGACAAGCTGGAGATCGAGGAACATGAAGGCAAGCTAGTAGTGCCGGTGGCTGCCAAGGTTCCCGCGAAGTTCATGGGCTCGGGCCTGGGTGCTGCAAGCGCCGCCTCGGGCGACTATGATATCACCACATCTGATCAGGAAGAGCTCCACGAGCTCGGCCTTGACCAGCTGAAGTTCGGCGACATCGTTGCCTTAGAAGACTGCGACAACCGCTTTGGGAGAAGTTACCGTAGGGGAGCAGTGAGCATTGGCGTGGTTGTCCACTCTGACTGCCTTCTCGCGGGCCACGGCCCAGGGGTGACTACCCTCTTCTCCGCTGTGGATGGTTCCTTAGCTTTCAGAGAAGATAAACAAGCGAACATTGGGCGGATGCTGGGCATCGGCCGCTATCGAAGCT
>JGI24503J29689_10043397_pt1 | contig 11892 bp, 7 predicted proteins | sample BioPla3RNA2_FD_29689 | JGI IMG/M metagenome (IMG submission 29689)
TGAAATTTTGTCTGCCCACTTGATTTTTGGCTTTGCAATGTGTTGTAAATCAAGACATTGTGGGGCAATTTTCTTGTTGTGCGAAAAAGATAAAATCTTCTAAAAACCAATTCTTAAGGTTTTTTAAAAAGTTATCAATTTATAAAAAATATATATTACCTTTGCTCACCGTACCCGTCCTTTGCTCACCGTACCCGTAGGGGGGAACTGCATCGCAATTCAATACCAAGGATATTTAAAAATAGCCTTTTCTGATGGATTCGATGTTTATTGTGTAAGTGATATATACGAACAGGATGTTGCAGGTGTCGAACCTGTAACGAAGGGGGAACGGCTTAAAAATTGTATGAAAGAAAAGCCTCGTTAGAGGTATTTTATGAACACACAGAATATGAAACGAAAGTTATTCTTTTTTATCTTTTTCGCATTGCTACTGAACGGAGCACCCGCTCTGACGGGGTCGCATAGTGCCTCCGCCCAGAACTTTGCGTTAAAGACCAATTTGCTCTACGATGCTACGGCTACAGTAAATGCCGGTATGGAGTTTAAAATAGCACCTAAATGGACAATGGATATCTCCGGTAACTTCAATTCATGGATGACCTCAAGTGATTCGGACCCGGCCACCATTGATCCCAAATGGAAACACTGGATGGTACAGCCTGAATTCAGATATTACTTCTGTAATCCCTTTAGCCGTCACTTCTTTGGCATTCATGCGCACACCGGCAATTTCAATTTCGGTGGTTTGAATATTCCTGTTAGTTTTTTAGGAACGGACTTCAGGCAACTCAAGGAGATGCGCTACCAGGGGTGGTTTGCAGGTGGAGGAATAAGCTATGGCTATGTGATCGCACTCGGAGTCCACTGGAATCTAGAGTTTGTGCTCGGTGTAGGTTACTCTTATGTTGATTATGACACCTTTCTCTGCCCTGACTGCGGTAAGCATGTAGGTAGTGGCACTCATCACTATGTCGGTCCTACCAAGGCTGCCATTTCACTTGCATACCTATTTTAATTATGATGACTATGAGAAAATATATAGCAATATTTGTATCCCTGATAGCATTGGTTTTGAGTGCCAATGCACAGACGATTATGAATGGTTCTCTTGCCATTGACAAGATAGAGATCAACCGTAGCGGTGAGCATATCATAATCGACATGGATATTAACCTAAGTCAATTGAAACTTAAAAGCAGCCAGGCAGTACTTATCACTCCGGTGGTGGTTAACGGTGACCGGCGTTTGGAGCTTACTCCGATCGGTATTTATGGCCGTGAGAACTATATTAATAATAAGCGTACGATGGGCGATATCATGTTAGGAGGTACGGATGAGATAAAGTTCCGCAAATCCGAGATGCCCGATGTTCTCAACTACCAGAAGATCCTAGCATATCAGAGCTGGATGAATGGCGCGATAATGATCATAGAAAAAGAGGTACACGGTTGTTGCAACCGTATCGATGATCGTGCAGAGGCGTTAGTGGGAGGTTATGAGGAGTTTATCTACAAGCCGGAGTTCATTTATGTAACACCGAAGGGTGAAGCCAAGGCCAAAGTACACGCTCTTGAGGGTACCGCCCTGATCGATTTTCCGATCGGTATGACCAGGATTCTTCCTAACTATGGTTCCAATAGAGCCGAGATAGATAAGATAGTCAAGACTATCAATTCGGTGACGGAGGACAAAGATGCCACTATCAGCAACATTATTATCACCGGCTATGCTTCTCCTGATGGCCCTTATGAGACTAACGACCGCCTTGCACGCGGGCGTACCATATCCTTAAAGAATTATGTGTCGGATTTGCTGGGAACTACAGGCCGACTCATTTCTGCCAGCCATGTGGCTGAGGATTGGGAGGGATTCAGGGCAAAAATAGCTGCTTCTCATATGACTAACCGCGATGCCATTCTCTCCATAATTGACAGTGAAGATGATCCCGACCTGCGTGAGCGTAAGATCAGGCAAGCCTATCCCAGGGACTTCAATACCTTCAAGGAGACGATATTCCCTGCTTTGCGCCGAACTGACTATAAGGTAGAATATGAGATTCGCACCTATACGGATGTAGAGGAGATCAAATTCCTTGTACGCACCGCTCCCCAGAAGCTCTCCCTTCAGGAGTTCTATCTGGCCGCCAGCGAGATGCAATCCGGAGGAGATGAATTTGACTATATCTTCGAAACGGCAGCAAGGATGTTCCCAGAGGATGAGATAGCCAATCTCAATGCGGCAAATGCCTCTATGAGCAAGGGCAACCTGAAGGATGCCGCCTCGTATTTGGTAAAAGCCGGCAATAGTGCCGAGGCTGATTATGCCAGGGGAGTACTCGCTGCGCTGAATAAAGAGTATGCTGCAGCTATTGCTCATCTGCGCAAAGCCTCCGATGCCGGTCTCGCTAAGGCGGCGAAGGTGATTGCAGAGATCGAGAAGGTGGGCAAGAATGTATTCAGGCTCCCTAAATGAAAATAAACAAGAGAAAAATATTAAATAATCAAAATAATTAACAAACAATTAAAACCCCAAAATTATGAGACTTAAATTATTTGTATTGAGCGCCCTGGCACTCATTCTATTTGTCGGTTGTAACGAGGAGCAGATTGTCCCTGACTTAGACAGCAACGCTTCTTATATGACTGTACGACTTGTTTCTCCCGCTGATGTTTTCACAAAGGGTACTGCAGGCGGATTTGCAAACGGTACAGCAGCAGAGGGTAAGATCAACAATGCTCACTTTTATTTCTATGATATTATGGGCAACTTTGTAGTGGAAGGCGAGACACTAAGTGATCTCGGTACAACTACAAATCCGAATGGCAGTAACGTCGAGCGCTATACAGAAGCTACTATTGTACTAAGGAATGTCACCGTACTGCCCTATCAGATGCTTGTGGTGCTCAATCTTCCTGTGGCTGACGCAACAAGATTCCCCGGTAAGAGTCTGACACAGGCACAGGCAGAGCTTACCAATATCTATAATAACTCTGCCGAGAGCTTTATTATGACAAGCTCTACCTACCTCAATGCAACAAATAAGGTTGTCTTTACAACCAGTGGTATTGAGGGTAATCTCAAGAAGACAGAGGCCGAAGCAATTGCAAATCCTGTAGAGGCATACGTTGAGCGTCTTGCTGTTAAGGGTACATTGACAATGAAAGATGAAACTACTACTGCCACCATGCCCGGCCTTTTCACTTCCACAACTCCTGTAAAGGCAGCATTCCAAGGTGGTGAGAAAGAAGTCGATATCAAGATCAACGGCTGGGGATTCAGCAATCTCAACAAGAATAGTTACTATATCAAGAAAATTGATGCAGGGTGGACTGCTCCTACTTTTACATGGACATGGAACTCAGCTTCGAATTACCGTTCATTCTGGGCACAGGATGCTAACTATACCGATGGCGTTTATCCGGTCAATTATGCAGATTTGAGAGATGAAGGGGGTACAGATGCCATAACTCCCACAACAGCTGCATTGACTTACAAACCATACAATCAGATTGCAGCAACGGCTTGGGCTGCAGCAGACTACTGTCATGAAAACACCATTGCAGGTAGTCTTCTTACAGGAAAGCATTATATGAATGCAGCTACAAATATCCTGGTAGCAGCACAGATGAAGCTCGCTGATGATACTGAGTATGTAACTCTTTATCGTTTCAACGGCGTATTATATAAATGGGCTGATTATGCAAATATTTTGGCAGCGAATTTAAATCAGTCTTACAAAAAGACTGACAATACTGCCTATACAGCAGCTGATTTCCAGGTGCCCGATCCTAACATTGCAACTACTTTTACCAACCTCTATGACGGAGAGATCAAACCTCTTCTTACGGCTGATGCAGTTAATAATTCAATTGAAGATGCAATAAACTATCTTGCAGGCGACAGATTCATCACAGAGGTATTTACAAATGGTTGCATGTATTACTCTATCCCTGTAGAGCACTTCTTGAATCCTACCTATAACAAAACGAATCCGAGTGATCCTTTCTTGGTTGGTGATTTCGGCGTGGTACGTAACCACTTCTATCAGGTGACTGTAACGGACATTAAGAAAGTGGGTATCGGCGTATTTGACGTTACCGAGCCGATTGTTCCTAATTACGATCCTTCTACTTACTATCTCGCTGCTAAACTTAATATTCTTGCTTGGCAGACAGTTACTCAGAATGTGACATTGTAATTATTTTCCGAAAAGAGATTGCCGAGGTTTATTATACCGAGGCATTTCTATATCAATCTTTCGGGGCGGGTGGGGCCCCGCCCCGAAAGATTATTTAAAGCAAAAGCCCCGACGATATGATAATTAACAACAAATCGGAGTGATAATGAAACGATTGACATATTTGCTGCTCGTATTTATTGCGATGACCTCCTGTAGTGCAATATACGAATATGAGGGCGACTGCGATCCAAAATATCGAATAGTCTTCAGGTACGACTACAATATGAAATATGCTGACGCCTTTGCTAATGAGGTCACATCGGTGTCACTCTATGCTTTTGACGGTAGCGGTAAGCTTGTCTTCCAGAAGACCGATCAGGGCTCTCATCTTGGTAGCGGCGACTATACAATGGAGGTCGATATGGAGCCGGGTACCTATGACCTTGTCGCCTGGTGTGGCCTGGAGGATGGTTCATCCTTTGCACTTCCCGTTATGCAGAGAGGTCTGACAAGCAAGTCTGATGTCTCTTGTAAGATACAAGGAAGTAAATTTGGAGGTCAGATCACGGTTGATCAACAGCTCAAACCGCTTTTTCACGGTGCTCTCAATTCGGTGGAATTTCCCGATAAAGAGGGTATTCATACCGTGACCATACCGCTGGTCAAGAATACCAACTCCATACGCATTATACTGCAGCATATTTCCGGTAAGAAGGTAGATCCGGATGCTTTTACCTATCATATTACAGATGATAACGGACTTCTTAACTGGAATAATGAGATTGTGCCGAACAACATAGTCAACTATGAGGCCTATTTTACGGCTACCGGTGCGGAGGTGCTGAGTAAGGCGGATACCATTACAGCAGGTGCTGCAGCAGTGGCAGAATTTGCCACTTCGAGACTTATGGCATCCAGTGATGCACGGATGACCGTCAAAAATAACAAAGGAAAGACAGTACTCTCTATTCCCCTGGTAGAATTTCTTCTGCTGGTAAAGAGCAATTACAATCAGGTGATGACCGACCAGGAATACCTCGATCGCCAGGATGAATATCACTTCGTATTCTTCCTCCAGGATAAAAAACCTGATGGGGAAGGTACTGATCCGGGTGGCACTACGGACCCCGATGACCCTGATGATCCTGATGATCCCGATGATCCTGACAGTGAATATACCTGGATGAATGCCTATATATACATAGGCGCATGGAAAGTCGTTTTGTCATCGACAACACTTTAGAAATTTGAAACTGATCACATGAGAGTGAAACAAAACATATCGGTCCTATTCCGTCTGCTGATAGCGGTCTCAATAGTGTCGCTTATGGCAGCCTGCAACCTCATCTATGAGGATTGTAGTAAGTGCGCTCTTACCGAGCCGGTCGAGATCGGATTTACTATTTCGACAGGTATGTTCAGCTTTCCGGCGACCAAGGCTCCCGTTTATGGTGACGAAGATGGTCAGAATGATGAAAATTATATCGGTATAGAGAGTGGAGACTTTATGTTCCTTTTCTTTGATGAGAATGGAAAATATCTCCAGACTTTCCAGCCGGATCCGGAGGACATCACCCCGATAGGGGGAATTCCGGGAGTCTCTCCAAATCCCGATCCTACAGGAGATCCCATGCCCGTCTATAAGGCTTATTATATCAGCGGAAAGCTCAATCAGGCGTATACGGACTTTACGATGGTAGCTCTGCTCAATTATGGTGGAGCCAACGGCCGATATCCAATTGGCTCGGATGTGGCTTCAGAGAGTGAAACTCCTGATCTTTATGTCGGTACTTCAACGCTAAACGATCTGATCTCCAATAATGCGGCCGGAGGTTGGGGGACATTTAACTACAATCCTGCCATTCCTTACTCGCCCGCCCCGTCAGCACCGATGCCTATGTACGGGTTACGTAAATTTGAGAATTTCGAATTTCTTGAAAATATGCGTACTGACCTTGGGGATATCAACGTGCTTAGGGCATATTCAAAGATTCGCGTGCGACTTGTAGGCGAGTTAGCAACCGGTTTTGATATTGTAAGCGCTACACTCAATAAATATTCGACAGTAGCATACAAGGCCCCTAATATTACACAGACCACCCCAAGAGGTGTCACGATCTCTACTGAGCAATACTGCTCATCGACGGAAATTTCGTCCGGCTCAATTCCTTTCAGGAGGATCACGGATGATATTTATGAGATCTATGTTCCGGCCTATGACAATATCAATGCTTCTGCGGATAAAAAAGCAACCATTACTGTTCAGCTTTCTAACGGCCAGACATTCGATGATGCTATCCATTTTGCCTATTATGACGATAACGGCAAACTTCCTTCAAACCCGACCTATTTCAACATCCTGCGCAATCATATCATCGATTATCGCATTACCGGTATTAGCGGTGCAGACCTTACACTCCAGCTTGAAGCAAATCCATGGGATGTTAAACAATCCAATTATCAGTACACGGAATTGGTTGCGTTTTCTGAAGGTGGATTCCCGGCATTTGTAGAGAATAGTATCAGTACGATTGATTATTCAGATCAGGCCAACGGCAATGTATATGTAATCATGAAACAGGACAACACAATTGCCGAAGTGAACTTTAATATTATGTCTCCTATCGGAAGTACCTGGAAGGCGATATTGGTGAGACAGAAAGGGGATACCGGAGCATTCTCATTCGTAGATAGTGGCGGCAATGTAATAATAGAGCCCTCGGGTCCAATAGATGCTTCCAATGCCACATTGCGCATAAAGAAGAACCTTCCACAGCCGGCGGATGAGCACAATGAGTATATACTCCGTATAATGGTTGTATTCCCTCCGCCAGCTACTGTTTCATTCAAGATCAATTATCTTGAAATCGCGGGTGTTTACGGTACGGCGAAAGAGTTCACCATTGTTCAACCGTCTTCATAGAAAAGAGATATGAAAAGAATAACATTGCATATAACATTACTGCTTGCAGTGCTTCTGGTCGCCTCTTGCAACTGGTTTGAGAATCCTGTGCCCCAAGCGAAAGGAGAGCTCAGGCTTACCCTGATAACAACGGGTCTGGAGACAAAGGGACCCGAAATCGGAGCAGCAGGTGAGACTAACCTCAATGAAAATCTTCTTGATACCGTAAATGTATTCTTCTATAAGAATGAGGCGGATAGTAATACAAATGCCGTGCACTGTGTGCAAATGGTACTGCCGCCAAACTCCCAATCTATTGTCACAGTCAATATTCCTCTTAATATTTTTGAGGTTGAAAGGATCTTCGGTCCGGTACCCTCAACACCTGCACCTGCTACTGCTAAAGTATACGTGATTGCCAACGCAACCCATCCTGCCAGGTCTGCACTCAATCAAATAATGACAAATGCATCAGCTGCCACGCCCTCTTATACAGGTACATCTATCAAGAGCCTTAAATATTTGGAGATTAATAAATATGGCCCTTATATCAGTCAAACGGAACCCTCATTTGTAATGGATGGATCCGCTGTGGTTACTCTGACCGCTGATCGAACAACCGTAACCGGTCATGTAAAGATGAATCGCTCCGCCTGTAAGATCCGTCTCTTTATCACTGAAATAGAGGAAGTGACTACACCGGATGGAACTTGGATTCCACAACCTCAGTATATGAGACTTTTCATTTTCAACGGCACAAGGAAAACTCGGATTGATGAGACTCTTTTCCCTTATACTCCCAATCCGGAAGATTACTTTACTATCAGGGGTAACAACATGATATTGGCAAGAACCTTGTCACGTATGCCTGCCGATACTACACAAGCACTTCAGTACTGGTTTAATACTATTCCCTACTACAGCTATCCTTATCACATTGATCCTACAAGTGGTCTGGATCCGACTTCTTTGGTGCTGGTGCTCCCTTGGTTGTGTCCGATAGCCGGTCATTCGCACTCACACAACACTTACTATCAGATTCCGCTCGGCGACCCTCAGCATGGCCCTAACCTTCAACGAAATGCTTACTATCAGATTTATATAACTGTGGGTATGCTCGGTAATTTTGAGGAAACAGATCCGTTACAGATACCTTTCAGTCTCATTATAGCAGATTGGACTACCGCAAAGATAGAGGCAGAGATACGTGAGTTTAAATATCTCACTGTAGATCGCAACTACGCGGAATTGATCAATCAACACTCAGGAATATTCAACTATTCCAGCTCTTCCCCTGTGTCGGTAAAGATCAATTCCATTACCTACATGAATTATTCGCAAAATAATTTTCAGCAAATTTCAGTTCCAATTACCGGTAATGGCGGTACGTCTCACACCATTACAGAAAATCGCATAGTCCATCCACCGGGACAAATTGCACAATCCTTTACGGACATCTATAAAGTGTCGGTAGAGCCCGGTAATATTATTAAATTCGAAAGAAATATTCCCGATGGTGTGTTTACGATGAGTACTATCAACTTTACAGTGACAAATGAGGACGGATTCTCCGAAACCATAGTCATAGAGCAATATCCTCCTATATACCTTACAGGTGAGAAATCTTTCGTTGCCAGCAATTACGGTTCAGTAATAGTATATGGCTATCGGTCGAAAAGTGGAACATCTTATGATCTCATATATGATGACCAAAATGGAAAACTAGGTGCGGTACAACGCTTTGGTGGAGTTACCGGTACCGGCACAAATAATAACCAGAACCAGTACAATATTCATGTGGGATCGCTTGCTGCCGGGTTTTTATCAGGAGATAATCGCAGTTATGCAATCGGAGATCCTAGAGTAAATCTTTCAGAAGCATCCGCTCCCGCAGGACTTCACAACTACAATACTTCAGTAACACTTAACCAGTATCGCAAAACCCGTACAGGTGATGAGGCTTCCGATATGATTGCCCCCGTGTACAAGGTAGCTTCCTCTTATGGAAAAACCACTTATATGTCCTTTGCCCAGGCAGAAAAACGCTGTGCAGCCTATCAGGAGAATGGATATCCGGCAGGAAGATGGCGTGTGCCGACCGAAGCGGAGATTTGGTTCATAGCCAATCGTTCCAATGCAGGAGTTTTTCCGACGTTATTCGATGGAAGATATTGGGCTTCTAGTGGAAGATATTATGACTCATCTGCTAATAGTTTCGGAACAGGAACAGCTGAAAGAGCTGTCCGTTGTGTCTATGATGTATGGTATTGGGGTGATGGGAAAGGTGATTTTGATGGAGGAGGAGTGGATTATGGTATACCTATGATGGGAGATAATCCTAATGGGATAGTAGAACAATGGGGAAATGCAAGATAAGAGGAGGATATTGAGATGAAGAAGATACTTTACAGCATAATGATGATTCTGGCGCTCTTTTCCTGCCAAAAGTTTGATATCGAAAAGGTAGATAATTTTCCAATCGAAGGGAAAAAAGTGGTTGTCAGGATTGGTGTTAATTTTCCCGAAATGTCACCTATGACCAAATCGTTTGGTGATGACCCGCTGACGATTGGATATTTACCTTTACATATTGTAGTATTTGACGGTGATGGTATGTACGTGGAGCGCACTACTGCAACTTATGTCAATAAATCTCCCGACGATCAAGCCAATTTCCTCTGTACTCTTACTACCTCTTCCAACAAGCGTAATATACATATGGTCTCTAAGGCGACACCGGCTGATTTTCCGGGTACCGGCTATGAGCTTTTTAACTCACTTGCCGTAGAGGGCAATCAGGATGCTTATTGGCAGAAAATACAATTTCCTGATGGTATTCGCTTAGACGAAAATGATAGTACGCAGTTGAGCCCTGCGACTCTTGCACGGTTTACCAGGATCCCGATGCTTCGCAATTATGCGCAGGTTACCGCCAAGAAGACGGTAGCCGTTACCAACTTCACAATTACCGGTTTGACTGTAGTTAACACCCTCAACAAAGGAACTGTGGCTCCATATAATGCTGCAGTGCTTAACTATGTGGAGTATATGAAGCCTGGCGGTGGGGAGAAGGAGTGTAAAAACTACTTTCAGCTTCTCGCGGAGGGTTATATAGGCAATATGCCGGAAGGGGCTACATTGACAAATACCCCGGCCATGCTTTCTGCTGCTTCATTTGTGGCTGCGGGCCAGCCCTACTATCTCTATGAGCGCACCCAGCCGGGTGATAATACCAACACTTTTGCCATAATCAGGGGTAGGTATGGTAGTGACACTTATGACACTTACTATAAGATCGATTTGATCTACAATGAGGGTGGTGTCAACAAATTTTACCATATACTCCGCAATTTCAATTACGAGATTGAGATTACCCATGTCAGCGCAAGAGGTTCTGCCACCGCAGCTGAGGCTGCAGCCGGTACTGCATTCAACAACCTTTCTGCGGATGTACAGCTTAAAAATCTGACAAATATCTCCGATGGTACGGCACGACTCTTTGTGAGTTACACTGACACAACGCTCAATACCACAAATGATGTCAAATTTAAATTTAAGTATTACTCAAACTTCCAACAGGGCACTCTCAGCAATAATAGTGTAACGTTTGGAGTGGCAAATGGTAATATCTTCAGTGGCACAGTCCTCTCCAACACCCCCCTTTCAGGCGAATGGGCCGGATGGAATGAAGTGACATTGGATGTTAAAGATGGAGCGATCGGTGCGCTTGCCAAAAGGCAATCCATTCTGGTAACGGCCTCCGGCTCAGGCCTGAGCCGTGAGATCAGATATGTCCTTCGTGAGAAAAGGACAATGTATGTCACTTGTGAGCCACATCTGCTGGATCCGGTAACTCATGCAAACGGCAATGTCTATATCGATATTCCAAATGATCTGGACTCGACTGCATTTTCGTTACATTTTTATATTGATACTGATACGAAAAGTCTCTATCCCAGAGTAGACGGTCCGGCGAGCAGTCAACTTATGCCGTTGGTATTGATCACCGATGCGCATGGCAGAGGTACCTTTGCTTTTCAGAGAACACTAACTTGGACTGAATACTTAAGTTTACCCGATGCACCCATAACTCCCGGAGGCACGCCTGCGGGGTATAAGAGGATAACCTGTTGGATGGCAACCAATGAAGGAGTAACCTTTACAGATGCTGATAATATTACTGTTACTGTCTCCAATAAGTATTTTAATGATGCATCTGACTATTTTAAGAGGTTACCTTTAATGATTACCAATACGACTTTGGTTAATGGAGAGAACTATGGGCAAGGTACACCTATTCAACTTACTTTTACTGTCAACAAGCCTAATGAGCCCTTGAGAATTGAGCTTACGGAGGGTCTGGAGGGAACTTCCGGTCAGACCGTGATTCACGTAATACCGACTACGCCAACTGTTACCGTAGATCTTGTCTCAACAGCTTTTGACGGTACACGTTCACTTCTTATTTATCATAATGTTCCTGAACCTGACTTGGATGTTCCCGTATCGGTTAGTGTTATAGTGAATAGGTTATCTGTTAGCGTCCCTTATTCAGGAACGATCGGAAATCAATATCATTATATTTATAGTGATGCCAGTCATACTAATCAGTTAGGTTCATATACGGTAAGTGGCGGTTATGTTACCTTTACATTGACCGGCACTTACACTGAAAACACTATGTTGTATTTCAGATCACGCTATTGGAGTTGGGGTTATTATTATACATACGCCAATGCAACTGTCGCACAACTATTAGATCCAAACTTTACGTTGGTATTTAATTAACAGTTGAGTCTGATAGAAC
>JGI24503J29689_10066481_pt1 | contig 11867 bp, 13 predicted proteins | sample BioPla3RNA2_FD_29689 | JGI IMG/M metagenome (IMG submission 29689)
GTCCGTCATGGCCAGACGCGAGGAGTACGAGGCAGAATTGCCTGAAGGCGTGCTCGTCTTGACCTGTGGCGTGGATACCCAGGATGACCGCTTGGAGTTCGAGGTGGTTGGGCATGGCCACTTCGGTGAAACCTGGGGAATCCGCAAAGGGGTAATCATGGGCAGGCCAGACGACCCCGATGTGTGGGCGCAGCTGGATGATATCATAGACAAAGTTTACTATTTCAAGAGCGGAGTCGGCCTTAAGATATCCATGACGTTCGTGGATGAGGGCGGTCACTTCACGCAAGAGGTAAGGTATCAGTGCCGGGAACGGCTAAGCAAGAAGGTATTTGCCATCAAGGGCCGGGGCGGTGATGGTATTCCTTACACTGCACCGCCTAAGAAGCAGAAGATCATGATTAAGGGTAAGTCTCTGGGCACCTGTTGGCAGTACGTTATTGGTGTGGATGCTGGTAAGCAGATCATCATGGACAACCTGAGAGTTCAGACCCCGGGCTCTAGGTATTGCCATTTCCCCAGGCGCGATGACTATGGCCCGGCTTATTTCAAGGGGCTCTTGTCCGAAAGGTTAGTTTATCGCCCTGCGAAGAAAAATCCCTGGCAATGGGAGAAGATTCCCGGGCATGAGCGCAATGAGGCTCTGGACTGTCGTAACTACGCTCTTGCAGCTTTCAAAGCATTGCCCGTTGATTTGGACGCAATAGAGAGACGCCTCATTGAGGCCACGCGAGCGCGTCATCAGGGGGAAGTGCAGACTGCTCCCGCTCGGCAACCTGCCAAGCGCACAAGGAAGCGGAAGAAGGGGACCACGCTGAGCAAACATTACGATGACTGGTAGGTGAGATTGATGGCCAGTAGAGATGAAATCAGAGCTCGCCTCGAGTACTGGCAGACCGCTCTGCAAAAATTAAGGGCTGCATACATAGCTCTGGTGGATGGGGGAGTGCAAAGCTATACCATCGACAATCGTTCCCTCACCCGGTTCGATCTTCCGTCTTTGTTGAAAGAGATCCGCGAAGCAGAGCGTAAGGTTGATGAGTTGACGGCACTGCTGAAGGGCAGAAAGCCCAGGAAAGCGTTTGGCGTGGTGCCACGTAACTGGTAGGGTATTCGTCCGCAAGGACTTTACCACGGGTCGTGCGGTGGAGTTTACTCCTTTCGCTACCGCATGATCCGTCTATTTTGCAGAGATTGGAGGCGATAAGTTGAGCAGGACCGTACGTACACGTGGCGGCCCACAAGTCAAAGGCTATAGCGAAGCCGGGGCAAGCACCACAAGGCGCTCCTTGAAGAGTTTCATTCCTCGAAGCGGTTCGCCGCGAGAGGATATTGACTGGAACAACTATACACTGCGGCAACGGGGCCGGATGCTGTACATGGCAGCTCCAGTCGCCACCTCAGCCATAAACACTAACCGCACAAAGGTAATCGGGACCGGGTTAACACTCAAGGCCTCAATAAACCGTGAGATTCTTGGGCTCAGTCCCGAGGCAGCCAAGGAGTGGCAGCAGAGAGCCGAGGCCGAGTTCAGAATGTGGGCGAGTAGAAAGCAGAACTGTGATGCAATAGGTGTTAACAATTTCGAAGGCCTGCAGCAGCTGGCCTTGAAAGCTTGGCTCATGAGCGGCGATGTGTTTGCTCTTTTCAAACGATATGAGCGAACTAGTTTCAATCCGTATTCCCTGCGAATTCATCTGATTGAGGCCGACCGCGTGAGCACGCCTACTGATTATGGAGCTACTTTTTCTCCGTCCCCGAGATTTACAGACGGGGAGAACACTGAGAACGGAAACAGAATCTACGATGGCGTTGAGATTGACAAGCAAGGCCGGATTGTGGCTTATCACATCAGAAATACGCACCCGGGTGAGCTCACTACTAAGAAGACTGAATGGGTTCGCGTCGAAGCGTATGGAAAGAATACGGGCCTGCCCAATATCCTGCAGATAATGGAGAGTGAACGCCCTGAGCAATACAGGGGTGTTACATATCTAGCGCAGGTTATTGAACCGCTCTTACAGTTGCGCAGGTATACCGAGGCCGAATTAATGGCTGCATTGGTGCAGTCATTTTTTACTGCCTGGATTCAGACCGAAACCGATCCGACGGATATTCCCATCAATGAAACCGGAGCCGGCGATGTAGTTGGTTTCCCTGGCGAGGAAATCGACAACCTGTCCGAGAGTGATGATGAGTATGAGATGGGGCCAGGCACCGTTGTCCACCTGGGGGAAGGAGAGAAAGTTGTCTTCGGCAATCCGAACATTCCTACCACTGGGTTTGAGAGCTTCACTAAGACTGTCTGCCGTTTAGTTGGTTCGGCCCTCGAGATTCCCTATGAGGTGTTAATCAAGGAGTTTGATTCATCGTATTCCGCTAGCCGGGCGGCTCTGCTGGAAGCCTGGGAAGCATTCAAGATGCGCCGACAGTGGTTTGTGGATGATTTCTGTCAGCCTGTCTATGAGGTGTGGTTGGCCGAGGCTGTTGCTCTAGGTAGGATCAAGGCCCCGGGATTCTTTGAAGATCCCATAATCAGAGATGCATGGTGCGGTGCTCGGTGGATTGGCCCGGTACAAGGCCAACTCGATCCTACCAAAGAGGCCAAGGCTGCCATTATGCAAGTTGACCGCGGCTTCAAGACGTACGAACAGGTTACCAGAGAGCTCGGTGGTGGTGATTGGGAGGACAACATCGAGCAGCTTGCAAGGGAGAATCAAAAGTTGAAGGATGCTGGCGGTGGTAACTACATGGCCGCCTTGAGTGACAACGACAATGCAGACGAAAGGGGAGAACCGAAGGATGAGTAAGAACCTGTTGAAGGGGGTGTTCGGACGGGCAAGGCCTGCGGTGAACATCCAGCGCGACTATTACACTATGGCCACGGTGAATGGAGACGAAGCCGAGATCGTCATGTATGGCGAAATTGTGCAGGAGCGCCCCAGGAACTGGTGGACCGATGAACCCATCGAAGGAAACTATATCGTTCTGAACGAGTTCCTCGAGGACCTTGAACAAGTGGCACACGCAAAGCGCCTCACGATTCGGCTGAATAGTATCGGTGGTGATGCCTATGCTGCAATACCCATCCACAATAGACTTCGCGAACTCAAAGCGGAAGTAACCGCTATCGTGGACGGTGTGGCCATGTCTGGCGGTTCCCTGATAATGTGCGCTGCTGACAAGGTCAAAGTCCATCCCTCGAGTCTGATAATGATCCATAAGTGTTACGTGCTCACTTGGGGTTACTATCGTGCGGACGAGCTGCGCAGTCTTGCGGATGGTAATGACGCCGTGGACAAAGCTCAGGCTGCGATTTATAAACGCAAGACCGGCCTCGGTGAAGATGAGCTCTTGGCCATGATGGCAGATGAAACATACATGACTGGTCAAGAAGCACTAGACAAGGGGTTTGCCGATGAGCTCCTAGACGGTGATGCACCTGATATCGCAGCGAGTGCTGATTTGACTACCCTTTACGTGAATGGGCGTGCGTTTCGCGTGAGTGCTCCGCTCTCAAATTTACCAGAGAGCATTCCTACGGTCGAACCCGACACCAAGTCGGTAGAGACAAAAACACCGGCAATGACCGGTGACTCAAAAGGAGGTAAGACGATGGCAAAAACTCTTGAAGAGCTTAGGGCCGAGAATCCTGAGCTCGCTGAGCAAATTCTAGCCCAGGCCAAGGAAGCTGTGGCAAAGGAAAGTGTTGACGTTAACGCCGCTGTTGAAGCGGAACGGAAGAGGATTGCAGAGATCGATGAGATCGCCGCCCTCTACGATGACGAACTGGTTCGGGAGGCGAAGTTTGGCGAGAAACCCATGACAGCTCAAGAGCTCGCTTGGGAGGCGGCCAAGAAGGAGGCGCATAAGAGGCGGGCATTCCTTGATGATGCTGACAAGGACTTCAAGGCATCCGGCGCAGACAAAGTTGTTGCTTCGGCCACTGTTGAGGATGAGACTAAGCTTCTCACCCCCGAAGAGCGCATGGCGCAAGGGCGCGCTGACGCTAAGAAAATCCAACAGAAGGAGGATAAGTAAATGGCTCTGAACAGAAAAGTCGGCGAGATGGCATATGACAAGCTGATTGCCGGCATAACACCACCTGTGCATGTTAACTCCGGGACCATTCGGATGCTTGCAGTAGCTGCCGAATACAAGCGTGGAACAGTGTTGGCAAAGTCCAGCGTTGATAATAAGCTGGTCATTCTCGGAACTACACCTGCGGATGCCGTGGATGCAGTAGCACCTACTTATGCTCTGACAGGAGATGCTGCATTAACCGCAGGAAAGACCTACTACACAAGATCCGGATCAGAAGGTTCGTATGTTTATACCCCTGTAGATGCTCCTGATGTGGCAAACATAGAAACCTATTACGAGATGACAGACCCTGGATCTCCTGCGGTGGCAGCTGAGGTTCTGACACCTGATTGCATTCTGTGTGATGATACCAACATCGGCACAGAGGCTGATGTCAATGTTGCGGTTTACACAGCTGGATGTTTCAACAAAGAAGCATTGATCGTAAAATCTGAGTACACTTTAAGCGAATCCGATAAGGATAAGCTGCGTGAGCGCGGCATCTATCTTGGCACCGTATTACCCGACTAACAAAAGGAGGATGGAACAATGCCAAACAACATCGATATTTTCGATACCTATTACATGGCCGGAGTAGTGCAAGAGATTGTCCCTCCGGCAACGTTCTTCCGTGATAGGTACTTCCCCACCGATGCTGCAGACATCTTTGCTGCAGACAAAGTGTTAGTGGAGTACATGGAAGGCGATCGGCGTCTTGCGCCCTTCGTAGTCCAGCGTGCTGGTGATATTCCCGTTGGGCGCAAGGGCTATGAAGTGCATGAGTTCGAGCCGCCCTTTATCGCTCCGTCTCGCCTTCTGACGTTGGATGACCTCCGCAAAAGAGGGTTTGGTGAAGCCTTGTTCGCAGGTTCGACACCCGCTCAACGTGCAGCTGCTCTGCAACTCCGTGATCTGACCGACTTGGACTTGAGGATAACCCGTCGGGAGGAATGGATGGCAGCTCAGACCATGATTAACAACGGGTGCTCTGCCGTAGCCTACATCGACAACGCCACTGCTGGTGTACCCTTCGACATCTACTACTATGACACGGGAGGAAGCAATCCCGCGGTCTACACCGTGGCAGAGGAATGGGATGATACTGGCGGTGACTTTTTCAGTGATGTTGAAGCTATGTGCGCAGATCTCGCCGAGAGAGGACTCCCTGTGACCGATTTGGTTGTAGGCACGGCCGTGGGCCAGTTCATCATGTCCAACGAAAAGGTGGCCAAGATCCTTGACAACAGGCGCATGGAGTTCGGACGTCTCGCTCCGGAAGTCAGAGTACCTGGAGTATCCTGGCTCGGTCGCTTGAACTTCGGTGGGTTTGACCTGGATATCTTCGTTGTGCGTGAAACCTACGTAGATGACAACGGGACTACCCAGTATTACTTCCCCACCAAGAGCGCCATGGTCACGGCTCCAAATTGCGGTCACATGATGTACGCTCAAGTAACCCAGATTGAGCCAGACGATCAGTATCACAGCTTCGCAATGAAGCGTGTACCCAAGTTCGTTGTTGACCGTGACAAAGACACTCGCAAGCTGCGCCTTGCATCTCGTCCTTTGGCTGCCCCCAAACAAAAGGCACCTTGGATGTATGCTGCAAACGTAGTGAAATAGGGTAGTCTTGTGGAAAGGAGTTACCATGAGAACGATAAGGATTGTCAGTGGCGTGTACGGTCACCGGCCCGCGGGTAACAGGTATACCGAACGCAAACGGGCCGGTGATCCCCCGTTTGAGATTGAGGAAGACAAAGCTGCTCGCCTTGTCGCACTTGGAGTTGCCGAGTATGTAGACGCTGTTGAGGAAGTCCCCTTTCAAGGAGTTGCAACAGGGCATAGTGAGGAGAACGTGGGCGAAGTGGTAGATAATTCGACCGAAGAATTCGATGCCCTAGAAACTGATTTAGAAGACGATATCATCGATGAAGATGAAACGGAAGAGATTCCTCATTATAGCACCGACATGCGAATGGACGAGCTGCGAGAAATCCTCAACGATTGCGGCATTCCCTTCAAGGTTGGGATGTCGAAAGAAGACATAGTGGATGTGTTGGACGAGTACTTCTATGGTGCGGATGATGAACCTGGTGATGAAGACGATGACCTGCCTGGGTTCGATGATGAGGATGTTGTCCCATGAGTGGCTTCAAGGACATGGTGCAAGCCGATATCAAAGGCGTGTTCCTGAACCTGGACGAGTTTGCCGAACTGCACACAGTTGTCTATGATGGAGTAACCTACGAAGGAATTCCCATGGTGATGTCGGGGATAAAGGAATCCGAAAGGCCCGCATTGGTTTCCACTGGTGGGGATAGGATTCAGGGGCTGTATCTTGTCACGGCAGTTGTTCACTTTGCCGCGAGTGATTTGGGGGGAGTAGTGCCAGAGAAGGGTATGAGGATCTCGATAAGTGATAGTGATGATGGCTTCCTCAGAGAGTACAGGGTAGCCTCCTCGGTGAACGAACTCGGGATGATTCGCCTGGAACTGGAGGCGATTGACGAATGACCGTTAGGATATCAGAAGTCGGTGCCAACAGTCTCGACCGGGTTAACAAGATACTTGCCGGCATACCGGGGGGCATCTGGAGAGCAACCCACTCGGCCCTGCAAAGGGCGGGGGCTACTGCCAAAACCAGATCTGGGCAGTTCGCGGCTCAAGAATACACCATCAGAAAAGGCGACTTCATGTCCAACGTGCACCAGAAGACACATATCAGCTCCGATGGGGGAGGCGTTGTGTCCTTGAGCATAAGCTACGCGGGCACCGTCCTCCCCCTTCTGATGTTCAGAACGAAGTACTCTCGGAGCGGTAAGCTGGAGACCCAAGTGAAGCGTGAAGGTGTTTCCACCATGTTGGACAGAGTGTTTGCCGCCAGGGTATACGGCCCTCTCAGAGCATTTGAGCGGGTGGGACGTGAGCGATTCCCCATCCAGCAGAAGTTTGGTCCTTCTACCGCACACATGATGCAGAACCCCGTAGTGATTCAGAAGATGGATGAAACAATCCAGGAGACATTTGATCGCCGCTTGGAGCACGAGATAACCAGAGTATTGAACGGTTGGGGAGGGTAGCCTGTGAACCGAATAGCATTGTTGGAGGCGCTTAGGGATTACACCAAAGAGACTGTCGCCGATCTCATTATGCCTACCCGCCAGCAAAAAGGAGATCCGGAGGGAGGCCAAAGGGCAGCCGATGTTCACCTAATGCGCTTGCCGGACAGTTCGTCCGCTACCAAAAAGGCTCCCTATATCATCCATCAACTGATAACCGGGCAAGACATTCAGGAACCCAGACAGCATGTATCATCTTCGGTGTCAATCCGCTCGATTTGTTGTGTGTATCACCCGGACGAGGAAGAGGGAGCTCTGCTGCTCCTAAACCTGATGGAGCGGCTACGGATCCGGTTGCTCAAAGACGTTGTCATAGCAGGGCAGTTCGAACTAGACCTGGAAGCTGGATTAGAGACGCTGATCTATCCCGATGATACCGCTCCGTATTACGCGGGGGAGCTTCTCAGTACGTGGAAGCTGCCTGCCGTGGAGAGGGAGGTAAGACAATGGCTGTAAAGAACAAAAAGAAATCGGCTCCGAAGGAGGAAGTGGAGGTAAAAGCTAAGGAGGCCATCACCGAAACCACCATTGAAGAGCCGGAGAAAAAACCTGCTGACGATCCTGGCAGGTTTTGTGTTTATATCGGACCTAGCATAAGGGGTGTGATTCAGTCGAATACCATCTTCCCGGGAACGAAGCCGGAAGTGGAGAGGCGCCTCGCCTATGCTATTGAGCGATACCCTTTGATTGCAAAGCTCATTTCCCCCGATAAGACATTCGCTGAGGATCGTATCAAGGTAAATACTGCCGGAAACGTGCTTAATGTGTACTACAAGAATCTGGCGTCCGGCAAGTCCAATTGAAGGAGGAATGACAAGTGGCTCAACATGGAGTGTATGTATATGAGAAGGCCACCAGCGTGGGTGTTCCCGCTGTAGCAGAGTCCGGCATACCCTTTGTCATCGGCGCCGCACCCATTCAAAGCGCTGCAAATCCGGCGAAGATCGGGGACCCCGTGCTGTGCACGAGTTTTGAGGAAGCTGAGGCGAAGCTGGGATACTCGGAGAACTGGAAGGACTATAACCTGTGTGAGTTCATGTTCTCCCATTTCAAGCTGTACGGAAGCCAGCCCGTAATCTTTGTCAACTTGCTTGACCCCACCGCCACCGCCATGACAGAAGTCGTTGCGGCCGTTGACATGGATGTGGTAGACCGTAAAGTAGAGCTCCCGATGGAGGCGATTAACGACACTACTTTGGTCGTCAAAGCTGCCGGTGGGTCTGGGTCTGCCTATGAGAAAGATGTGGACTATGCAGTCTACTACAGCGGTGACAAGTGCTACGTGGAAGTATTGGCTGACGGAAGTGCGTATGACGCAAAGAGTTTAAACATCGCCTACCATAAGGTTAAGCCCGACCTGGTAACTACGGGCACGGTGGCTTTGGGCATGGAAGCTATCGAGCGCTGCTTGGGTGGCTTGGGCGTTGTCCCTGACCTGATTTGCGCGCCGGGCTATTCCCACGATACCACCGTGGCCGCGGTCATGGCGGGGAAAGCCGCTGGTATCAATGGCATGTTCAAGGCCAAGGCGCTGATCGACCTCAGCACCAAGGAAGGGGACGGGGCCACAGATTACAGCGAAGTAAACTCTGTAAAGAACGCCAAAAACATCACGGACGTAAATCAGATCGCTTGCTGGCCCATGCTGAAGCTGGGTGACCGTGTGTTCCACATGTCCACTCAACTGGCAGGCTTGATGGCCTCGGTGGACACTGGCAACGCTGGCTGCCCCTACGAGAGCCCTTCCAACAAGCGGCTGCAAGCCGATTCGATGGTGCTGGATAGCGGGGAAGAGGTTGATCTGACCCATGCCCAGGCCAATATTTTGAACGCCGCTGGTGTTGTAACCGGACTGAACTTCATGGGTGGATTGGTGGCCTGGGGCAACTACAATGCTTGCTATCCGGCCAATAGTGACGTGAAGGATTTCATGATTCCCATATCCAGGATGTTCGGCTGGGTCGGCAAGACTTTGATCAAAACATTCTGGGGCAAGCTGGATAAACCGATGAACAGGCGTCTGATCGACACAGTGATTGATACCTGCAACATCTGGCTGAACGGCCTCGTGGGTAATGAGTACGTGCTGGGCGCACGTGCTGAATTCCGGGAGAGCGAGAATCCGTTGACCGATCTCATGGCCGGTATCATCAGGATTCACATCTACATCACGCCGCCAAGTCCCGCCCAAGAGATTGATTTCCTCCTGGAGTATGACGTTGAATACTTGACGTCTGCTCTCCAGGGTTAGAGAAGGAGGGTTAAGGCATGCCTAAGTTCGACCAAAGTATCATCAACTTTGCGGTGTACGAGGATTCTATGGAGTATGTCGGCATGGCCGAGGCGCAGTTGCCCGATCTTACGACACTGACGCAGACCATTTCGGGAGCGGGGATTGCCGGCAACATCGAGGCTGTCATCCTTGGTCATTTTGAGGAAATGACCCTCACCCTGAACTTCAGGACCACCACGGAGCAAGCCATTAGGCTGAGCGAACCGCGTCGGCACCAGATCGACCTGCGCGTGGCCCAGCAGGTGGAGGACACCGTGGCCGGGCAGGTAAGGGTCCAGGCCGTGAAGCACCTATTCGTTGTTGTGCCAAAGAAAGAAACCGGTGGTTCTATAGCTCCAGCATCGCAACAAGATGCTTCCGGCGAGTACGCCGTCAGGTATTGGGCAACCTTTATTGACGGTCGGAAAGTTCGGGAGATCGATCCGCTCAACTTCATCTTCATGGTTAACGGGAAGGATTACCTCAGAGAGGTTAAGGCCTCGCTAGGAAAGTAACACTACTAACGGCCCAGGGGGACTAGAGTCTCCTTGGGCTTTTTTGGTTTATCAAGAAAGGAGATAATCATGAACGCTGACAAGAAGGACGTTTTTCACGTTGATCAAGACGAGTTTGATGTTGCAAAACAGCAGGCTGAAAGCAGCGGGTCGTCTTACACGCACGTTTTTAAGAAGCCGTTCGAGTACAACGGGGAGACCTACACCAGCCTGACGTTTGAGTGGGACAAGCTAACCGGCAGAGATGCCCTGGCAATCGAGAACGAGATGCAAGCGATGGGCAAGGCCCTGGTGGTACCAACCTTTTCCGGAGAGTACCTGATTCGCATGGCCGCCAAAGCGTGCACTGAGCCCATCGGAGCCGATGCGTTTGAGATAATGAGCATTGCGGACTACAACAAGATCAGGTCAGCTGCCCGGTCTTTTTTACTGCGATCGGAGTTGTAGTCGGCGATGGCGGACAGTGGCTCCGGCAGCAGTGCCTAGCAATGGCCAGGACCAATAACACGCCGGTACCATGGTGGTTGTCCTTACCGCTATGGGAGTTTGTCTCCTGGATAAAGGATAGCAACCACACTCTAAAACAGCGATAGACGAAATGAAAGGAGGGCCCCCATGGCAAGTAGGAAAGAGTATGAAATGCTATTCCAGCTCAATGCGCAGCTTGGCAGTAGTTATACGAGCACCTTCAAGAATGCGCAGAGCTCCATTACTTCCATGCAGAATGAGATAGCGGCCCTCAGCAAGATCCAGTCCGATATTTCCTCGTACCAGAAGCAGCAGGATGCAGTCGAGAGAACCCGCCAGAAGCTGGGAGTGCTGCAACAGCAGTATGATAACATCCAGAAAGAGATTCAGGAGACTGGAACTTTCAGCTCCAATTTGGAGAACAAGCTCCTGGCCAAGCAGTTACAGATCGACAAAACGGCTGCCTCACTGGACAATCAGACTCAAAAGCTGGAGGCCATGGGTGTTCGCCTCAGAGACGCTGGGATTGATGTTGGTAATCTGACTGAGGAAAGCTCTCGGCTCGCCGGTGAAATGGAGCAATTGAAAGAAAGTCAAGTGGAGGCTGCGGACGAAGCTGCAAACTTCGGCACGACAGCCTCCCAAGCTTTTGCGGCAGCAGGGCAGGCACTTGTCGCCGCCGGCATCACCGTGGCGCTGAAGGAAATCTACGAGTGGTTTGGTTCCGCTGTCCAGGCGTCCGTGGAGTTTGAATCTGCCATGACCGGGGTGGCCAAGACCACGGACATGAGCAGCGAAGAACTCGCTGCGATGGCGAGGGAAATCAGGCTTCTTTCGACGGAAATTCCCATTACTACCACTGAGTTTGCGGGGATTGCCGAAGTAGCAGGTCAACTTGGCATTGCAAAAGAGAACCTCTTAGACTTCTCGACCACCATGGCCATGTTGGCTACGGCCACTACTATGACAGCGGAGGAAGCCGCCACATTGCTGGCGCAGTTTGCCAACATCACTCAGATGGATTCGGCTTACTATTCCAACCTGGCCAGCACCATCGTAGAACTCGGCAATAACTTCGCTACCACGGAGCAAAAAATCACTCAGATGGCGCAAGGGATTGCGGCTGCGGGTTCTCTTGCCGGGATGTCTGAGGCCGATATGGTTGCACTGTCTGCTGCTGTTACCTCGCTAGGTATAGAGACGCAGGCCGGTGCCTCTTCGATGAGCAGGCTGATCCAACAGTTGAACACCGCCGTGGAGACTGGGGACCAGCTCGAAGAGTTTGCCTCCATCGCTGGCATGACCGGCGAGGAGTTCAAGAAGGCCTGGGGAGAGGACGCAGTACGAGCACTCGAGGCATTCGTCATTGGCTTGGCAGATACGGAGCGCAACGGAAAGTCGGCTAACGTG
>JGI24503J29689_10005745_pt1 | contig 11837 bp, 13 predicted proteins | sample BioPla3RNA2_FD_29689 | JGI IMG/M metagenome (IMG submission 29689)
GCTTAAAAATAAACAACTTATTTAAAAAGGATAAAAAAATTCTAACTGATAAAGAGTTGTATGATTTGCAAAAATATAAAAATATAAAATATATGGATGATATATGTGATAATTTTTTAGAGTATACCATAGAAAACTCTATTATTGATATAATACACTTAAATAAATTAGCAGAGAGATTGACAGATAAACAGAAAGATATTTTAATTGGAAGATTAAAAGGCGAAACATTACAACAGATAGCAGACAGGTATAAATGCACAAGAGAAAATATAAGACAACATTTAGAAAAAATAAAAAAACGCTTGACAAAAGTGTGAAATTTTGTGTATATATAGTATAGGGATAAATATTAAACCCTTGTAAATTATCGTACATAGTTTTTGTACGAAATAATAAAATATTAAAGGAGTTGGTTTTTAAATGGTTGGTTCAATGTTTGACCTATGGTTCGATGACAAGTTTTATAATTTTGAAAGATTGGTTAGGGATAAAAGACCTTATCAAATTGTAAAAAAAGATGGTGAAACTGTAATAATCCATAATGTAGTTGGTATTAATGAAGAAGATGTTAATGTTTCTATCGAAGCAATAGACGATAGACATTCTTATATTAATATTGTCGGCGAAAGCAAAGATGATGTAATGGAAGAAGAAGTATATAAGATGAATAGTAGATTTTCTGTCAAGCATAGCGAAATAGAAGAAATTGTTCAAAAAATAAAAAATGGCATTCTATATTTGACTATAAAATGGAAAAAGCCAGAAACGCCTAATATTAAAATAAAAAAAGAATAATCTAATTTTCGATAAATTAAAAAAAGCAAGGTTTTCATCTCCTTTTAAATTTATTTGAAGCAGTTTTTCCTTGCTTTCTGTTTTCTCTATAACTCGTAAACTCGGTTCGGGTTCGAGTGTAAACAAAAGGAAGTCGTAATTGACTTCCTAATTATTGTTTATAATATGTGAAAATTTCAACAATACACAAAGGAGGATTATTTATGTGGGCTGAAACCGTTGGCACGCCTCCTAAAAAATAAAGATACCAACTGCTCATGCCAAATTAAGTAGGTGAGGAAAATGGGTGCAGGCAGACCTAAAAGGTTTATAAGAAGCGAAATAGAAGTAAGACAATGGTTCTTAGAACATTTAGTAGACTTAGATGGTAATAAAGTTTCTTTGCGTGATTTGTGGTGGAGCGAAGAATTTATTTCTTTTTCTGGTATGACAGGAGAAAGGTCTGGTAAAAAAAGTTCTAATGGCACTTTGTCGTATTGGGTATATAGAAAATGGGGATTAACCGATAGATATGTTTATGATTATCATAGAGACATAACTAAGCGAATCAGTCCTGATATTGATTTTAATGATTGGCATCGTTCGACATTAGGAGGAAAAGGCAAGGATAAATTTATAATAGAAAACTATGAAGAAAAGTATGTTAAAAAAATAATTAATCATTTTTTAAAATTAATTAATGATGTAAATAGATTAGATGAACATTCTCCGATTATCCCGTATTGGAATATGTTGGTAGATTGTAAAGAATATAGATATAAAAATAAAGAATTAATAAATGAGTTTAAGGATTTATATAAAAAATTAAGGTCAGGTGAGTCAATTGGCACAAAGTAAAGAAACCACATATTACAGACAAAGGGTTCTTGAAAGAGATTTAAAAATTAATGAACTTGGAAAACTCTTAGAAAATAGAAATAAACAAATTAAAGACTTAAACGAACAAATACAAAGATTAAAAGCTGAAAAGTTTGTTCATTCAACAGAAGAGGATATAATAAAAAAAATATTAAGCTATTATGCTAAAGGATATCAATTTAGTTTAATATTGGAAAAATTGAGATTTAATGCTTATGATGTTGATATTGAGAAGATAAAAACAATATGTAATAACTTAGATGACTTGGATAATAGTTTTATATTATACTATAAAGAACAAGTAGAGGCGTATGAGAAAAGTATTAAAATAAATCCAGAATTATTAAAGGAAAATTCTTTAAAAACTTATGAAAAATTAATAAATGATGCCTTTGAAGATTTGTCAAAAGTAGAAACAATAGAAGAAAAAGTTAAAATAAGGTCTGAAATAAAAGACTTGTTAGACAAAAGAGGTAATGTGTTTAAAAATATAACTAACAACACTGAAAATGTACAAAATATTAAAGAAGTGGAAGCGGTTATGCAAGATTTTAACACGGCACAAAAAAAATTAGAAGATAACTTAGTTATGATAGATTTTAGTAAAGTACAAGTTTTACAATAAAAAGAGTGCGGAAAGCCCATTCCTTTAGGTGTGGGATGGATAGCAAATAAACAATAGGTTTTGAAACGAGCCTATATGCTATCGTTAATTCTTTCAATGGAAAGATTGGTAGTAAAAGTCTTATGGAAACTCATTAGTCTCATATGCTTTCGAGTATATTTGGAAGTGAACGTACATAAGAACCCAACGTGCTTTAGCCGTTGGAGTTTTAGAATAAAGGAGCGTGGTTGGTTTGGATAATAATATAATTTACGTAGAGCCAGCCAAACTATTATTAGAAAGAGTTGAAACTGGTTTTTTTGAACCAAGAATGTATGATGTAGACTCTAAAACAAAAAAGGGAAGAATAATAGAAAAAGACGATTTTTTTTATGATTTCATTTATTATATAAGAGAATCAAGTAAACAAGAGTTAAAATCAAAAAACTCTATTGGTAGAGTTATTTTAGGGCATTTAGAAATATACCAATGGTGGATAGCATTTTCATTTTTTATGTGCATGATGCGTGGAAAAGCAGAAAAGTTTATAACGGTAGTCGCAAGACAAGCTGGTAAAAGCTATGTGGTTAGAAAAATAGTAGCGTTTTTAGTTGTTTATTACGCACATCATTTTGATGTGAAACACGATAGGTTTTTTGTAACATTCACAAACATAAAAAAAGAATTAGTGAAAGGTCAATTAGATAAACTGTTACCAGAAGTAAGGAAGGCTGTAGAATCTTTTAACAAAAAATACCCAAACACTCCTATCGAATGGGGAGAAACTACAAGTAAGATAGCCGACAAGCTTTTAAATAACACAGAAATAATACAATTTAATAAAGTTGTTAATGGTAGAAGTTTAGCATATTCACAAATAGATATATTATCACTAAACGATAAAGTAATAAGCGTTGGTATAAGTTCTCATTTATTAATACTTGATGAATCCCAAAATATGAACTATGAACACGTATCTAAAATGGCAGAACCTTTTCTATTCTCAACAAAAGGAAACGCTTTTATCATAGGAACAGCTAACTCACAAGCAGAAAGTGCTTTATATAATTATTACAAAAATGAAGCAATAGACGATAGCAATAAATTAGTTTTAACTTGGGAAGATGTCAAAAATTATAAAAAAGTAGTTTCAGAAGAAAATATGCTTGATTATAGTATAAGTATAGAACAATTTATAAGAGAAAGAGGAAAACATTCTACGGTCGTTCAGACAGAATGTTATTGTAATTTTAATTTAACAGGAGATAGATTTACAAGTATAGAAGAATTAAAAAACAATAATATTTTAGAGTTAGATATGGAAGACAATATTTCGCATTACACAGACAATAACGTATATAAAATAGGTTGCTTTGATGGTGCTATAAAATTAGATAGAGCTTCGTATGCAGGTGGATTAGCTTATATAAACGATGAAAAAGAAGTCATCAAAGTTGAATTAAAGCAAGCAGAGGTCATAAAAGAAGCAGGAATATCTGGTAACCCAGATGTTTTAATAGATAAATTAGTAGAATTGTGTATAAATAATAAATTAGATTATCTAATGGTGGATAACACATCTAATATGATTTATTTAACAATACAGATATATAATAAATTAAAAGAAAAAAATATAGGAACACAGCTTGTTCCATTTGATTTTTCAGGTGTAAAAAAAAGTAATATGTTTTCTTATGTTGAAAATATGTTGCTGAATCAAACTTATAAGCTTCCTAAATTAGAATACACGGAGCAAAATATAGCATATGGTTATATAATAGAAGAGTTGTGTAATTTAAAAAGGATAAAAAAACAAAATGGAGATTTTACCTATGAAGCACCAAAAGGCAATGAGTTTTTTGATGACTTTGCTGTAGTAGCTGTAATGTTAGGACATAGCATGGATTTTATTCTAAGATGTATCATAGAACATAAAAAAATAACAATAAAAGATATTTGGTACAGGTTATATCTTAGAAAGTATATAGATTTAAACAATCAACAAGTAAAACCACAGCAACAACAACGATATATGAATATCCTTTAATTTTTCAAAGGAGGTGCCAAATTGGCAATTTACCCGTTTCTGCAAAGAAATTTTGTAGATAAAAGTATGAATGATAGGCAGCAAATAATAGAAACTATAAGAAAATTAAGAAAAGGAGAATCCTTTATAGCTTTTAAAGAAAGATTTTCAATGGATAAAAATATAACTTTATCAGACGAAGAACTTGAAAAGTTATATATATCTTATAATTTTATGGATTCTGTTATTAAAAAAATAGTTTCATATTGTCCTAATTTAGATAAAGTAAAAACTCGTTCTAATAGAAAGCGAAAACTTATAAAAGAATGGTTAAACGAAATAGATTGGAGAAGTATAGAAAGTGAAGTTTATGAAACATTAGAAGAAAATGGGGACTGTTATTTAGAGATTTATTTTAATGATGAAAATGATACTTTGCCAAGATTTAGAGTTTTAGATTCAGCTAATATGCTAAGATGTTTATTAGATGATAAAAATAGATATAAACAATATGTATATAGAGAATTTGTAGAAGATGAGATAGCAGATTATTATAGCGGAAATGTAGTAATAAATAAAGCTCGTGAAAGAGTTATCGTGTTTGAAAAAGGAAGAAAATTAGTATTTGACCCTTTATACGATGAAAAAGGTTTAAAAAAAATAGATAAAAATGGAAATATAGAGTATGGATTAAATGTAATAGAAAATAGAGATAGTTATAAAGAATACATTCCATTAGTTCATTTTAGGGGAATAAAAAAACAAAGTCAAGAATTTTCAGAAATACCATCTGAAAAATATATAGATAATTGTTTACACTTAGACCAAATAACATCTGATTTAAGACAAATAAATAGAATGTTGGGTTATCCTTTTATAATGATAGTAGACGGAGAGCCTGTACAAGGACACACACGAAGTCCTGCTTCTATTATGGGAATTAAAACAGACCCTTCTATAGCAGGAGAAAAACAAGCACAAATAATTGATATTCAAATAAAAAATAGATTAGATTCTATATTTGAAGAGTTTAAAATAACTCGTGATGACTTATATGACAAAGTTGGATTAATAACACCTACATTAAGAGAAAAATTAAATGTGGATAGTAGTAGAGTTGTACAACAATTAAACTTACCAAGCGAAAATAAGATAGAGATATATGTAGATTCTATTATAAAAGCTATGGAATTGCCATTTATGATTTTATTAAAAGAGAATAATTTATATAATGAAAACACAGACAAAGGAATATCATTCTTGAAACCTGATTTTATGATTAAATCAAGTCCTTTCGATGAATTATTATTTGAACAAAGTGAAGTTAAATCTAAAAAGAAATCACAAAAAGAAACATATATAGAAAATATGGACACAGACGAAGAAATAAAATTAAGAGAAAAAGAAATAGAAGAAGAAAATGTAGAAGAAGCAGATACTGATTTGGCTGATGAAGTTGTAGATAGAGTTTCAGAAGGTCAAAAAGTAGACAAAAGATTAATAAGTGGATAAAGTTTTGAGGAGGAATTAAAATGACAAAAGAAGAATTAAAAAAACAGCAAGAGGAAGAAGAAGCTTTAAAAAAGCAACGAGAGGAAGAAGAAGCTTTAAAAAAACAGCAAGAGGAAGATACCCTTAAAAAGAAACAAGAAGAAGATAAAGAAAAGGATGATTTTGATATTAAATCTTATTTGGCAGAAGAATTTAAAAAAATGCAAGAAGCTACTGAAAAAACCAAGTTAGAATTAGAAAATATTAAAAAAGAAGCAGAAAAAAAAGATGAAGAATATAGAAAAATAATAGAGGCATTAAAAACTGATAATAAAAAAGAAGATATAATAAAAGAAATAGAAGAAACAAGAAAAGAAACAGAGAGGCTAAAAACAGAACAGCAATTGAGAGAACAGTTAGAAAAAGAAAAGTTAGAAAAAGAACAAGCCATAGAAGCTAAAAAGATGCTTGAGATGAAAATAGAAGAAGAAAATAAATTGAAAGAAAAACAATTAGAAATTGCTAAGTTTAAAAACGAGTTATTAAAAGAGGCTACAGAAAAAGCATATTTAGCTGATAAAATAAATAAAATTCTTGAAGAAGAAAGTTTTGAGGAGCAAAAATCTTTATATAAATCAATGAAAAAGTTTTTCGATAATCCAGAGGAAGAGCAAGCTTATAAACTAAGGAAAGAGGCTGGTAAGTCGGCTTTTGACGGCGTGGTAAAAAGCAATGGGAACACGTCAAATAATATATTTGATTTTGGGAATGCTTATATAAATAAAATATTAGGCAAAAAATAATGATAAGGAAGTGATTTGAATGGCAGATGTAGCACAATTTGGCTTAGATGCTTTGGCAACTATGAGAAAAAATGTTGTATTAAATGAAGATATGACAGAAGGATTGTTATTTGGTCTTAATGAAGACGGAGAAGCTGTAAAAGCAGACGCTACAACACCAGTTGTAGCAAAAGGTATAGTTATAAGAGGCTCTGCAAGTGGATGGGGAGAAGCTGTTGTATTTAATAAGGCTTCAACTTTAAAAGCAGGAGATTATACAGATTTAAACAAATATGCGGTTATAGATGTACCAGCAGGTACATATACTAATGCACAAATAGGTAATAAATTATACTTAGGAACGGCAGGAGCTTACACAACTGTTGAAAATACAACTTTAGGAGAATTGAATCAAGAAGTTGGATATGTTTTATCTACTGATGCAATTGCAATAGATTTAACTAAAGATACAGAAGGTACTGTTAATGTAGCAGGTAATTTTGACGTATTTGAAGTTTCAACAGAAGGAGCTTTATCTACAGCAGGAATATCACTTGTTACTACAGGATCAGGGGATTTAGCATTGACTTTGGGTGCTCCTAAAGCGGGAACACAAGTTAGAATAAAATTAGTTTCAGATGGTGGAGGAGATGCTGTAGTAACAACTAAAACAGGAGTAACATTTGATGGAACTAATAATCAAGCTACATTCGATGATGTACTTGATGAATTAGTATTGGGATATAAAAGTGCAACAGAATGGATAATCATAGAAAACGTTGGAGTAACGTTAGCCGCAACAGTATAATAAAATAAATAATTAAGGAAGGTGACATATAGAATGGCAGATTTATCAATTTTTACAGGGAGACAAAACATAGGCGATATACCTAATGTATTATATGGAAATGAGAGTTTTAAAGATATATTTGGAGAAATAATAGCATCTAATAGCCAAGCAGTACAATTTACCAACGAAATAAACGCTGTACTTGCTCCTATGGAAGTTGAAGTACCAAGAAAAAATAACAGTCCTTTACCTGTTAAAGTTCATAATGTTAAATTTGCAGAAGGTGGAGTTCAAACATCTGCAAAAGAATTTAGACCATATATGGATAAATTCGATATGACTAAATCACAAGGTAAAAATGTTATGGTTGTACAGTTTGATGATGAAACTATATTAGAAGCAAGAAATAACAAAGTTGATTTAGATATGCAGGTTCTTGAAAATATAAGAGAAATAAGAGGAGTTTATGTTAATAAATATCTTGCATTTTCAAGGTTAAAAGCTGTAATAACAGGAACTACATTATCTGACACAATACCTACGTTAGATAGTGGAACAACTGGATTAGCTGGATATAAAAGAGCTTTCGGTTTTGCAAGAGGAGAAGATTATTCTGACTTCTTAACTACTGCCGATGGTGTAACTACAAGAAATCACTATAGAACTATAAAAGGTTCCACATGGACAACTACAGATATAACAGATGCTATAGATTTAGTAATAAATACAAATGTGTATTCAGGGCAAGGAGTAATAGTATTAGGAAATCCAAGAACAGTTCAAGCTGTTGCAAGTTTGGCAAATGCTCCTGAAAATAAAGATATAGAAATATTTGGAAGAGTAACGTCTGCATTAGGTGCGGATTGGAAACAAGTAAATGGCATGCACCCTGACTTCTTAATATTCTTAGATAAAGGATATTTGAATGGGTCTTCTCCTTTATTGGTAAGAGGTGTTGAAGTTGATGAAGCTCAAAGAGGTCTTGGAATGATGTATAAAAATGACCTTAAAGCCTTCAAGTCAATAGTAGATATGAATGGAGCTAAATTTAGAATATTCCCTGAGGAATGGTATATGACTTACAGATTATCTGGTGTTATACTTGACACAAAAGCAGGAAGAGGACACGCAAGTGGAACGATGCAAGCTGATTCTGTAACTGCTCTTGAAAACTGGGTAGCTGTATTAAATTCTTATTGGAAAGCATAATTATTAATGGGGGGTAAATCTCCCCTTCCTATAATTTAAGGAGGGGTAAATAAAGTGGAAAAATTAGAAATATTTAAGAAAAAATTACTTGAGGCAACTACAGTTGTTGCATCTGTGTATCCACAAGGCTCGTCTGAGTTCCTAAGGACAGATAAAGAACAAGTGGCTGTAATGATAGAAATGTATGAACTAAAAGAATTAGTGGCTCAAGTCTTAGAAGAATTAAAAAAAATAAATGCAACTAAAATTGAAAATAAAGAAGAAGCGAAACCATCAACAAAAACAACTACCGCTAAAAAGTAGGTGAGTTAAATGGCAAATTATCCATTAGGTTTAATTAGTGGGTTGGAAAATGGAAATAAAACTATATTAGGAAGTGGGACATATTTTTCTATATTAGATGATGGCGATGAAGTTATAATTAACGGATTAACACATATAGTTAGCAATGCTATCAACGATGAGAAATTTACAATAACTACTGCTACAACTGGAATAGTGGGAACTATGGTATACACCAATAAAAAATCAATATATTATGAATATCAAATATGGAAAGTAGATACATTGATTGCTAATTATGACACTGAATTAGCAGGAATTAAAAAAACAAAATCAGGAACAAAAGAGATAGAGTTTTCTGATAGTAATACCAGCTTACAGGAATTATTAAGGTTGAAAAGTTTTTATGAGGAAGAATTAAAGAAAGCTTTGGATTCTGAAAATGGCACAAATAATTGGACTTTTAGGCGTATGGAATATGGCACATATTAAAGATTATCATACTAAAGGTATGATGAAATTAAGAAAGCTATTAGTAGACGAAGATGAAAATGAAAAATATTGTGTTATAAGGTTTCCGAGTTCTGTTAATAATAATCTTAAAAATACAACTTTTAATAAAATTCCTGTAATAACAAGTTCCGTAGAAATTGATGATTTAAAAAATAATAACAATACATTTTCAGATGAAGCGTTAATAATAACATTATTATTTGAAGATATAGAAGGATTAAAAAATACAACTAATTTATATAATTTACCAATTAAAGGATTTAAAGACATGAAAGCTTCTGTAATATATAAAGGTAAAACTTATATAGTTAAGTCAGAGGAATTTTCAGAGTTTTCTAACTCTATTGACTTATATTGCGACACAAAAGCGTAGTTGGTTAATATGAGTATAAAATTAAATCAATTTATTAAAAACTTAAATGAGTTTAATAAAAATCCAATGGCTAAATTAAAAAAAGAAATAATATATATAGTTTATGCTACATTGTGGCAAATGGCTAAATATCAAATAGTAGATACTGGTCACGCAAGAAGCTTGATAATAGGAAAATTTGCAAGTAAGTATGGGTTTACTTACGAGGATTTAGACACTTATTTCTGGGACTATTGGGGAAATTTCGAAGGAAACGGTAGAGACTGGTGGTCTCATATAGATAAGACTACTATGAAAGAAACTGAAAACAAGTTAAAATATACTTTAGATTTAATCATAAAAGATGATGGGATTTATCAACAAGAATTAGGAACTAATGACAGGTACCCTTCGAAAAAACACGCAAACATGACTGGAAGAAATAATAGTGAGTATAGAAGAAGACATTTAACTATGGTTGCTGATATGGTAAATTCAAACAATTTTGGAAGCTTAGAGAAATTTAATTATGATGCTTTTGTAAATGAAATATGTAAATTTATAGATAAGGAGTTGATTAAATAATGGCAGATAATAGAATAAAAAAAAGTCTGCATAAATTTTTATCAGACAATCTTGATATATTTGTTACATATAATTCAAACGAAAGTAATATAGTTAATATCGAGGACTTAAATTCTTCTGTTGATATTTTTTATAGTGGAATACCTATAACAAAGATAGTTTTAAATTCTGCTGGATATGGATTTTCAACTACAGAGGATTTAGTTGGTAAAACTTTAAGAGTAGAAATTGATGGAGTATACTATTCCGATACAATAAAAGCTTGGGTAAACTCAACAAGTGAGGTAGAATTAGATAATGGATTTTCAGTTGATATTTTGAGTGTCGATAAAATCTCAATTTTATCTGATAGATTATTGTACTTGTGTTCTCCTTTTGAACATCAAAATGCCAAAAGTAGATTAATTTCTATTGAAGAAATAATAAGATATGACATATATGTTAAAGTAAAAGAAGATAGCGATAAAGATAAACTTAGTGATATTTTGCAAAATATTAAAAATTTGATATTCTCTAATAGGGGAATATTTAAAATATATAACGATGATTTGATAACTGAAATAGGTTATGCTACTATAAACCTAAGAAGTTATGAGTGTAAAGAAATTGTAAGTACGGGTAGCGATTTACAAAGCTATTTAGTTACTTTTACTGTTAGTTACTATAATAAATATATTTAAAAAGGATGGTGTAATTAAATGGAAATATTGAACACAGGGTTGTATAATTTTCAAGGAGACATAGTTTCTGTTAAAGCTTTAGGTCAAAATTTAACGGATAATACATTAGCATTATACAATATAGACATACCTGTTCACGAAGCACTTTCTGGAATTCCAAAAGAAAGATTACTTGGAAGAATGAGAGAAAAAACAAACATATTTGATACAAAGGGAGATTTAACTGGAATAACAACTCAAAATGCTATGGTAAATGACTTCACAGCTTCTCTAACTATAGCTGATAATTCTATTTTTGAATTAGATAATTCTGTGGTAGATGGGTATAGAAATGTATTAGAAGCTTTACTTTTAGGAGAAACTTTTTCCGATGGTACTAACCAAATAAAAATACTTGGAGTAGGTGGAAACGTTAAACTTCCGTCTGGGATGTTAAGAAATAAAGACTTTAAATATTTCTTTGAAAAAGATAATAAATTAAAAAAGGCATATACAGGTTCAGAGACTGCTAACGTATTTTTGGGAGCTTATAACAAAGATTCTTTAGCTGTTTGTTTAGAGATTTATGGAACTTCTAATTCTGAAAATGTTCAAGTATTAAAATATGGAGCAGTAGTTGCAGGAAATTCAAGTTTTTCTGAAGCAGACGATAAAAATAACGTTACTACTGACGTAACTTTCGCATCAGACTTTAGAACATATAGCCAACCTATGCATTATGGTTTATCTTCTAACGATGTAGATTTATCTACTGCAACTACTATATACAGAATAAAAACTACTTATATTGTAGCTGGTTCTGGGTTAGAGCTTTCAGGTTTAACAAAATATGGAAAAAATGGAGAAACTGTAGCTGTTATAGATACT
>JGI24503J29689_10029562_pt1 | contig 11794 bp, 5 predicted proteins | sample BioPla3RNA2_FD_29689 | JGI IMG/M metagenome (IMG submission 29689)
AGCATTATCAATTCGTGAAGTTTCAGGCATTCCGATTAAGTTTGCTTCTAGTGGGGAAAAGATGGATACTTTTGAAGTCTTTCACCCTGAAAGAATGGCATCACGTATTTTAGGAATGGGTGATGTTTTAACATTAATTGAACGAGCTGAAGAAGCAATTGATGAAGATGAAGCAATGTCAATGATGGAAAAACTAGCTAATGATACATTTAACTATAACGATCTTTTAAAACAATTTAAGATGATGAAACGAATGGGTTCACTTTCAAGAATTTTAGGATTCATTCCAGGATTAGGCAACTTAAAAGAAGCAACTCAAAATATTGATGAGAAAAAATTCTATCAAATGGAAGTTTTAATCAAATCGATGACTGAAGAAGAAAGAAGAGATACTAAACTTTTAGAAAGATCAGCATCAAGAAGAAAAAGAGTTGCCATGGGAGCTGGAATGCAAGTAGCTGATTTAAATAGACTAAGAGAAGCATTAAAACAACAAAAGGAAATGATGAAGAAAATGATGCAAATGGATGAAAATGAATTAAAAAATGCATCAAAAAATCCAGGTCAAATGATGAGTCAAGCTCCTAGAAAACAAAAAAAGGGTAAAGGTAAAGGCAAAGGTAACTTTAGATACCGCTAAATAAATATTCATTTCTTTTAAAGAAATGTAACAAACCGTTAAAATACTACCCCCTAGTTTGACAATTGTAAATATTAATAGTATAATAATCTTGCGTAAAAATAATATTTTTAAAGTTATTTGTATGCATTGTTAAACTAGGTGTAATTTGTTATAATAAATGTATGAGGTGAAATTGTGAGACTAACTAGCAAAACTACCAATTTAATTACAATTATTAATACGACCTCTGTATATATTTTTTAAATCGCAATTTTTTGCGATTTTTTTATTTTTAAACTAAGGATGCAAAACCGCAAGGCGGTATGAGTGGATTTGCGAGAAATATCCACTTAACTATATAGACAAAAGGAGAATGAAGTATGGAGATTAGACTTCAAAATTTAACGAAAATTTTTACTGAGAAAAGCGGTAAGGAAACAAGAGCTGTTGATGATATGACAGTTACTATTCCTTCAGGGACTTTAGTTGGACTTCTAGGCCCATCTGGATGCGGAAAGTCAACCACTCTTTTCATGATTGCTGGTTTACACAAACCATCAGGTGGAAAGATTTATTTTGGTGATGACGACGTAACTAGATTGGCACCAGAAAAGAGAGGTATTGGTTTAGTTTTCCAAAACTATGCCCTATATCCACACATGACAGTTAGACAAAACATTATGTTCCCTCTTGAAAACTTAAAAGTTAAACGAGATGAAGCAGAAGTTTTAGTTCAAGAAATGGCTGATTTAGTTGGTATCGGTGACTTACTAGATAGAAAGCCTGCTCAACTATCAGGTGGTCAGCAACAAAGAGTTGCGATTGCAAGAGCATTAGTTAAAAAACCAAGAGTTTTATTACTTGACGAACCACTATCTAACTTAGACGCAAGACTAAGACTACAAACTAGAGAAGAAATTAAGCGTATTCAAAGAGAAACTAGAATTACGACAATTTTCGTTACTCACGACCAAGAAGAAGCAATGTCAATTAGTGACCAAATGGTTGTTATGGACTTTGGTGTAGTTCAACAAATGGCAGCACCTCAAGATTTATACAACTATCCAACTAATCTTTTTGTTGCTAAATTCTTAGGAAACCCACCAATTAACGTAGTTGAAGGTGAAGTTAAAGGTGGTAAAGTACTAGTTGATGGTAAACAAATTGGAACGAAAAATGTACCTGACGGAAAATACGATATTGGAGTTCGTCCAGAAGACTTCAAAATTGATCCAAAAGGATTTGTAATTAAACCAGAATTTACAAGCCACATCGGTAGAGATACTATGATTGGCTTTACTGAAGGTAAATATAATTTAAGAGCTTTAGTTGACTCTGACAGTGTTTCAGGTGCTAAAGAAATTAGATTCGCGATTAAACCTGAAAAAATACACATATTTGACAAACAAACAGGAAGCGTTGTTCTTGGGAAAGAGGTGTAATTAAGATGAGACGCCAATTAAAGAAATTTGATTTGGCTCTTAAACGCGGCATCTGGCAATTACGCATTTGGTTTCAAACTTTTAAAGAGAACCTAAGTGAGTTAATTTTCAGAAAAACCGAACGAGACGCAAAGCGTATCGGTAAAGAAATAGCGGTTAAAAAACGCGTTGGTATCGATAATTTAGAATTAGATATCAGAAATGATGACAAACTAATTTATGATATTAGATACCAAATTAGAGATCAAATTAACAACCGTAAACCTGAAGGTGAACGCATTAAATACGATATTCAAAAAGCTAAAGAACAATCTAAAATTAGAGTTTCTTATGCCAAAGATCGTAACCGAGTTAAAAATCGTATTATTAAATCTGATATTGAAAAGTTAAAGAGCGAAAACAAAAAAGTTAGACTTTTAGAAAGAGCAGATTTACAAAAACAATTAGTATACGAAAATAACCAATTTTCACTAAATCTAAGATTATTAGAAGAAAAATTACAAGATGTTAATTTAACTGAAAAAGACAGACTAAGTGTCGAAAATGAAAAACAAGTTTTGCTTAATGAACATGCTGAAACTGTTAACTCTATTAACCAACGTATGGAGCATTTAAGAACACATGATAACGCAGAAATTATGCAAAAAATTAATGATCTTGTAACCGAAAGAGAACAAAATAAAGTAAATCTTGAAGCATACATTCTAAATGAACAAGAAGAACTTCAAAAATTCATTTCTGAAAAAGAAGCAAGACTTCAAGAAATTAGAGAAAATCCAAATTCTGAAGGAGCGCCTTTATTAGCCCCTGAAGAAGTAAGACCTCTTCCAACAATAGAGAAAAAATATGTTCCATCTGAAGAAAAAACAGATATTGAAAAACATAAACAAGCTATTAAGGAATTAGACGTTAAGTTTAGAGCTATTAATGAAGAGTTATTAGCTAAAGAGCGTGCACTTCAAGAAGAAGCAAAAGCTAATAAAGATCAATATGTTAGAAAATATGTTGATAACAAAACAAAAGATCTTGCTGCAAAAATTTCAAAACTTGAATCATCAAATGGTGATCCAAAAGAGTTAAAAGAATTAAGAAAACAATTAAGAAGAACATCTTATGTTGAAACAATTGAAGCTGAACATCAATTCCAATTATTAACTACAGAAAAAATTAGAAAAGAAACAGCTGAAATAAGAAGAGAACAAAGAGAAACTCACCAAGAAATTGTTCAACATAATCGTGATATTAGAGATATTAACGATAACTTATACTTCAGAGAAAAAGCTCATAAAGTTGAATATTACACCGAATTATATTCATCTAAGAGTGACGCCGAAGTATTAAAGATGGTTCCATCTACTAAACGCGAACAAGAAAGAAAAGAAGTAATTATTGATAACATTAAACGTTCATCACAAGCACTAATTTACTTGTTCCCAGCGTTATTATTACTTGCAATCTTTACATTCTACCCAATTATTAACTCATTTATGATTTCGTTTTATAAAGGATATAACATTCAAACAGGCGAAATTGATGGTTTTACATTATTAGGTAACTATAAGACAGTATTAACACACGAAAGCTTCGTTCAAGCAATTCTAAATACTGGAGTGATTGTCTTTATCTCAGTACCACTAACAATTATTGTTGGTCTACTTATTGCAATTGCTCTTCATTCGATTAAACCATTAAAAGGTTTCTTCCAAACAGTATTTTTCTTACCTTATGTAACAAACACAATTGCTATTGGGTTAGTATTTGCTTACATCTTTAGTGGAACTCAAACCACCATTGATGCAGGAGTTGCAACCGGACTTGCCAACCAGTTTTTAAAACTATTCGGTATGTCACCAATTCCGTGGATTAGTAACGGAGCAACCTACTGGTCAGCAATGGCAGTAATTTTAATTTATACATTATGGAACGGATTAGCCTTTAAGATTATCGTATTCTTATCTGGTATTGAAGGTATTGATAAACAATACTATCAAGCTTCTCAAATTGACGGTGCTACTCGCGGCAAACAATTTTGGAAGATTACTGTACCACTGATTTCACCAATGATTTTATATATCTTTATTACCTCAATTATTGGCGCATTTAAGACGTATACTAGCGTTGTTGCGATTATTGGTAAGACCGGTGTTATTACTACTGGTAGAAACGGTCCAGTGTACTTAAAGACAATCGTATTCTATGTTTATGATTACATTGAACAAGCAGGACAAAATGGTATGATGAGCTTGGCTTCAGCTGCAGCGATTATACTATTTGCAATTATTTTAATCTTTACTGCAATCCAACTTGCCGTGAGCAAGAAGAGAGTTCATTATTAGGAGGAAGCGACTATGAAAAGAATTACTAGAAAAATTAAACGTCTTCAGACTTTCGCCTTAATATTTGATATTTTATTTATTATCTTGGGATTAATTGCTTTTTTCTATTTATTTTCAATTTTAGTTGAACCAGAAGTAATTACTGAAGTTGTTAACACAACATATAATTTTGGAGGAATTACACTAACTTCAAGAGATGTTAACTTCATATTAACTTTACTAGTTGGATATTTAGTAGTATTTATTCCAATTGCAGTAGCTAATGGGAAAAAATTACTAGATAAAACTAACGTTGAAATTAATGAATGGGATTACCGCACACAGTTTTTATATGCGGCGTTCGCTTTCTTTACTGGAAACATTGGTGCATTAGTCTTTAGAATTTTAGCTGGAATTGAAATCGTTAGAATTGTTGAAGCTGACCGTGCTGAAAGATTAGAAGCAAGACGTAAGAGAAAAGAAGAATCAAAAGAATTAATGGATTCACAACACGACTTAGAAGCTATGAACCGCAGAAACTTCATTATGCAAATTGTAAGAATTGCGGTAACTTATACATTCTTAACGTTAGTTGCACTATTCATTATTCTACCGTTTTACTGGATGATTTTAACATCACTTAAAACGCATCATGAATTATCGACTGCAACTAGCCCTAGATTATTTATTGAACTTTCAGAAGCTCAATGGGTTAACTTCAAAGTTGCCTTAACTAGATTTGATTTCTGGAGATATATGTGGAATACCATCGCAGTTGGGATCCTTTCAATGTTAGGTACCGTATTTACAACTATTCTAGCGGCATTCGCATTCTCTAGATTAGAGTTTAAAGGTAGAGAATTTATCTTTAGTTTACTGCTAGCAACTATGATGATTCCTGGTGAATTATATACAATTACTAACTATATTACCGTAAGCGATTTAGGATGGATTGAAACATGGTATGCCCTAATCTTTCCATTTATGACTAGTGTGTTTTATATTTTCTTCTTAAGACAAACATTTAAGCAAATTCCAAACTCACTATACCAAGCAGCACGGGTAGATGGCTGCTCAGATTTCAAATATTTATTAAGAGTTATGCTTCCAGTTGCTAAACCAACAATTATTACCATCGTAATTTTATCAGCAATTGGTTCATGGAACGCATATATTTGGCCACAATTAGTTGCTTCTGAAAAGAAGAACTGGTTAATCTCAGTGGCACTAAGATCAACAAGCTTTACTGTAGGTACAGGATCTGATGCTAGACCTGTATATAACTTACAGTTAGCTGCAACAACACTTGTTACAGTACCGCTACTTATTGTATTCTTTGCACTTAAAAAATACATTATGTCTGGAATCGGACGAAGCGGAACTAAAGGATAATCTTCATATTGTTATTGATAAAAAGGAGGATAAAAATGAAGAGATTTTTTCAAATTTTATTAATTGCGCTTGTAACATTAACATTAGCAAGCTGTGTTAAAACAAGAGCGCAAAAACCTGTGTTAGAAGGTTATGACGAAAACCCAGTTATCAACGCTGGTGATCAATTCAATCCACTTGAAGGAATCACAGCTAAAGATAAGGCTGGCGGAAACGACATAACTGCTGACATTGAACTTATTGGATGGGATGATTCAAACACTCAAACTCCAGGTTTCTATCATTACACCATCAAAATTGTTAATAAATCTGGCTTAGAAGCATCAGTTGAAATTAACTTAACTGTTAGAACTGAAACTGGTGAAATGCCAAACGTTCCACAAATTATTGGAGCTAAAGCTAATGAGACATACTTTATTGGTTCTGGTGATTGGAACCCAGCTACTGGCGTCACAGCTAAAGCACCAGGAGAAGATGGAGCAGATATTACTAGTCAATTAGTAATTACTGGTACATATTTACTTGATACAGTAGGAGCTTACATTATTACATATCAAGTTGAATATGAAGGTGTTAGAGCAAGAAAAACTTTAACATTAAACGTTGTTTCATCAGAAATTCCAAATGAATTATCTACAGAACCAATTACAATTACCCTACATCACGCTATGGGTACTAGAAATGCTGGTTTCATTAGAGGCTATGCAGAATCATTTGTTGCTAAAATGGCTCAAGAAGGCTATAACATTACTGTTGAAATCCCTGATGGAGCAGGTAACTATGACACATTAAAATCAAATATGATTAACCGTATTACTGCTGGTAATATGCCAAATATGGTTCAAGGATATCCTGACCATGTTGCAGAATACTTAAACGGTAAGGCTGTATTAAATTTAACTCCATATATTAACCATGAAAAATGGGGATTACACGGAGCAGACGCATTTGACGATATTATCCAAGTTTACCGCGATGAAAATAGTCAATATGATGCAGCTGGTACATTCTATTCATTACCATTTAACAAATCAACTGAAATTATGGTTTATAACAAAACAGCACTTTCTTGGGTTGCTACTAAGAGAGCGACAACATTAGAAAACGTTGTTCCAAAAACTTGGCAAGATATGATGGCATTAGCACCAGACCTAAGAGAATATGCTAGAATTCAACTAAACTATACTGATGAACAAATGTTAATGGTTGTTCCAGCATCACTTGACTCACTAGGAAACGCATTTATTACATTTACTAGACAATGGGCTGGTAAATATACTGCATTAAACCCTGACTTTACTGGTCAATATTTATGGAAAGATGATCAAAATACATTTGCTGCAATGCAATTTTTGAAAGATAACAAAACTAATATTACAATTCCAGAATTCTGGGATCAACAATATGCATCAACTCCATTTATTAACCAACAAACATTTATGACTATTGGTTCATCAGCTGGTATTACTTATAATAACCCAGAAGGAGCATTCGAATTAGGTACTGCACCAGTTCCTTATAACGCTGATAAACCTGAATTAAAACAAGTTATTCAACAAGGTACAAACATTTCACTAATGAAAACTGGTAATGCTCAAGAAATGTTAGTTTCTTGGTTATTCTTAAAACACTTAATTAGCACTGAAAATACAACTCACTGGTCAATGAATACTGGTTATCTTCCAGTAAGAACATCAGCTTATACTTCAGCTGATTACCAACAATTCTTAAACAATCCAACACCTGCTCAAAAGTTAATTTCACTTTCAGCAAATGCGGCATACTTACAAAGCAATAACATGTTCTATGACCCAGCATTTATTGGATCTTCAAGAGCAAGAACTCAAGTTGGAGAAGCATTAAAGAGAATTATTAATGGTGATGGTAATATTCAAGCTGCCTTAGCCTTTGCTTATAGTGAAGCTAATTTAGGTGGTAAATAATTGTCATAAAATAATAAAAAAGAAAAGGAGAATTTTATGAGAAAGTACATTAAAATTTTATTTACTTTCTTAGTTGGAGTTTTATTAGTTTTAGGACTAACCGCATGCGGTGACTCTGACCAAGATAAAGTAGATAAAGCTTACGAGCAATTAGAAATTCAGTTCACTAGTCCAGATACAATGAATAGTGTAACTAAAGATCTAATCTTAAGAACTTCAGTAGGTGAAGTTAGTGTTGAATGGGCTTCTGATAAAGCTAACATTATTTCAACTTCTGGTAAAGTTGTACGTCCAGCAGCAAGTGCTGAAGACACAAGAGTAAAACTTACCGCAACCTTAACCTTAGGAAAAGCTGAAAAAATTAAAGAATTCATGGTTAATGTTATTAAAGAAGTTGACTATTTCGCATTATTATCAGGTCTAGATTTAGGTTTACAAAAAGATGGTAACATCTATGTAACAAGCGAAAGCTTTACCTTACCAACTACAGTTGGTGACCAAACTATCGTTTGGAATTCAGCAGACCAAGAAGTTATTTCTAACTCTGGTGAAGTTACAAGACCTAAATTCGGTCAAGCTGACAAGATTGTAACATTAGTTGCATCTGCAGGTGGCGAACAAGTTTCATTCTTAGTTAAAGTTTTAGCTCAAACAGAAGAAGCGAAAGAAGACATTTTAGCACAAGCTAAAGACGCATTATTAATTCCTGGTATTTCTAATGGTGTTGCTCAAGACGTTGTATTACCAATGACAGTTGGACAAAAAGGTGTAACTGTTACTTGGACTTCAAGCAATGAAGCTGTATTAAGTGGTGAAGGTGTTGTTCATCAAGGTGAAGAAGACATCACAGTTGTTTTAACAGCTACACTACACTTAGAAGGATATACAGGCGAACCTGTTACTAAAGAATTTACAGTAATCGTTTTAGCAATGGAACAAGGTAAATTACTTGCTTCATTAGCTGAAATTAAAGACTTAACAGCTAACCCTAAAAATACATATGTTCAAATTCAAGGCGTAACTGTTGTTGGAATCACTAATGATGGATTCATGATCTATGATGGTGAAACATTAGTATTCGTATACGACAGAGGTGTTAGAAGTGAAATAGTTACTCAAGGTGCAGTTATTGATATTAGAGGTGAAACTAATATTTACTTTGGTGCAGTTCAACTTCAAAACTCATCAAGCGCTGCTAAACCTATCGTTGTTAAACCAAGCAACGCGGCTGCTAAGACAATTACTCCTACTGTGGTTGATAATATCGAAACATTCTTAACTGGAAAACCAGTTGAATATAACGATACAACAATGTTTGTATTCGAATACATTCAATTAACTGCATATGTTAGAGTTTATTCAGATGATAACTATGATACAGTTTTAGTTGATGATCCAACATACAGATTACAAACTGCTGCAAATACTCCTCATGATGGAAAAGGATTTGTAGTTTATTATCAATCAAATCAAAGAGATCTTAAACCTTACGATAACGTAAAAGTTACTATTAATGCATTCTTCTATGCTTACAGATCAGATAGAAAAGTATTTACTATTTTATATACTGGCGGAGCAGATGATGTAGTATTTGGTGGAACTGACGCTGAAAAATTAGATGTTATTGAAGCTGTTGCGAGAGGAAGAATTGAAGAACGTTATACAGCTAACGCTACTATTGATTTATTAACTGAATTCTTAGGCGCAACTATTACTTGGACATCAAGCAATGACGCGATGATTAATCCAACTACTGGAGCTGTTACTGTACCTGCTACAGGAGAAGAAACAGTTACATTAACTGCAGTAATCCAATTACCTGGATTAGAACCAAGAACAGTTAATATTCCTGTTAAATTAGGATTACCAGATGTTCAATCAATTGCTGATGCGAAATTAGTAACATCAGGTCAAGTAAGAATTAAAGGTGTTGTTACAGGTTATGCTGCTAATGATACTTTAGCAATTCAAGATGCTACAGGCGGAATCTCATTATATATTAGAAACTCTTCAGACGAAGTTAAAGCTGCATTAAAAGCTGCATTAGGTAAGACTGTTGACCTATTAGGTACAAGAGGTGCTTATAACGGATTATTACAAGTTAACCCAATTGAAATCGTTTCTGTTACTGATGGAACTGCTGTTGAACCAGTAGATATCTCAGCATTAACATTTGATGAAGCAGGATTACTTCCTCATCAAGGTAAAGTTGTTAACTTATCTAAAGTAACAGTAAGTGCATTTAATAAAGACTCTTACGGAAACGTATCATTTACATTAACTACTGATGATGCTAAAGTTATTAAGTTTAAGTGGGATTCAAGAACTCCACTTGATGCTTCAGTTGTTACAGCATTAGAAGCAGTTCAAAATGGAGATAAATTAAACTTCACTGATTTAATTTTAGGATGGGCTTCAAATGCTCCATTACTTGCACCACGTAATGCAACTACAATGGCTGTTCCTGAATTAACTGACCAAGAAGCAGTAGATGCTACTGAAGTATTAGTTACAGGATTAATTAAAGACCAATATGCTGCTCCTGAAACTGTTGTATTACCAACAGAAAATCAAGGTGTAACAATTGCATGGGCATCTGATAATGAAGCTTTATTCAACCCAACTACTGGTGTAGTTACAATGCCAGCATCTGGACAAGTAACTGTTACATTAACTGTTACATTAACTAAGAATGCTGTTAATAAGACTGTAACTATTACAACAGCTATTGGTACATTACCAACATCAAGTATTGCTGATGCTAAATTAGCTGCTAAAGATGCATTAGTTAAAGTTGAAGGTGTTTTAACAGCATATGTTAATAACCAATCATTTACTATTGAAGATGCAACAGGCGCTATGTTACTTTATGTAACTGCTGATCAAGTTGCTACATTAGAAGCGGCACTTGGTAAAACTGTTACAGTTGAAGGTATTAAAGATACTTATAGAGGAAACGAACAACTTAAGAATATTACATTCACAGTTGGTGAAGTTGCAACAATGCCAGCTGCAGTATCACTAGATACAGGTGCATTAGACGGAACTACATTACTTCCTCATCAATCTAAATTTGCTAATATCAACGATGTTACTGTTTCAGGATATAGTAAAGCTGCTAACGGTACAGTATCATTTACATTAACTCGCCAAGATGCTGCAACTATTAATTTCAGATGGGATTACCGTGTAACTAATCTTCCAACAGAAGTTGCTGCTAAATTAAACGCATTACAAAACGGAGATATTATTAATATCGAAAATGCTAATATTGGATGGTTTAATGATCCACAACTTCTACCAACTCAAACAATGGTAATTACTGACGCTGTATTAACTGACGCTCAAAAAGTTGCATTAGCAAAAGCAGCATTAGTTACTGAATGGGAAGGTAAATCATTTGTTCAACAAACAGCGGTTGCATTACCAGCTACTGGTGAACATGGAACAACAATTGCTTGGGCTATGGATCCAGCAGACGCTATTGTTGACGGTATGTGGAAAGTAGTAACTGCTAACACTCCAGTTGTCTTAACTGCATCAGTTACATCTGGCTCATTAACTGAAGACCAAGCTCTAAATGTAACGATTTTAGTTGAAGCACCAGCTCCAACTAGCCTAGCTACATTAGCATACACTGATACAACAACTACAACAAACATGGTTGCAGGAAACAATGCAGCAAGCGTTGGATTAGATGCTACTTTATTTACAGTTACAAGTACTGAACGTGTTAATAACCCTCTTCATATCGGGTTAAACAAATCAGGCCAAATTAGACTATATGGAAGCTCTGATGGTGGAGGAAATATTCTTACAGTTGAAATTGCTGCAGGATACAAGATTACTGGTATTAAATTTACATTTGGTGCTACAATTGCGCCTGCATTAATTAAAGCTGGAGCTACTGAATTGCATAATGGTGCTCTAACTGCAAATGGTGTTTTAACATTTGATGCTTTAGACACAAACATTTTCTCAATTCAAAACATTGTTACTGGTGGTACAACTCAAATTTACTTATTATCTGTTGAGATTACTTACCAAACAGTATAAAAATTAAAAACTAAATAAAAGGAC
>JGI24503J29689_10085144_pt1 | contig 11788 bp, 6 predicted proteins | sample BioPla3RNA2_FD_29689 | JGI IMG/M metagenome (IMG submission 29689)
CTGGGAAGAGGTCATTGGCAAGAATATACTTGGCTTCATTGAAGGAACAGATCCTGATTTGAAGAATGAAACGGTTATAATCACCGCTTCTTATGACTCGATGTCAGTCGTACCTATGCTCTCGCCTGGTGCAGAACAGGCGGTGGGAATTAGTAGTCTCTTTGAAATTGCCAGAGCATTGACGATAAATCCGCCAAAGAGAACGGTTCTTTTCTTGGCAACTGGTGGACACAGTATGGCATTTGAGGGTATACGTAAATTCGTCTATCCATATACAGTTATTGAGGAATATAGAAACGACGACGGTACCCCTAATCAAAAGAAGATAGATGGTATTAAGGACGCTGATAAGCGTGCAGAGATACAGAATTTCTTTGAGAGAGATCGTTTAGGACAATCTCTAAAGTCTACTATTGCCGTAAGCCTTGATCTTAGTAGCCAGAATCGCCAGGTGGGGCTCTTCTACACAGGGCGTTTTTGGAATTTAACTGGCGATGTTCCTAACCCGACTATGGTTTACTCGGGGTTCGGACGCTTAATTGAAAAGCAAGCCAACAATGTAGGAGAGGTTTTGGATCTCGCCACAGATGAGTACTTTGTTGATACCATCAATAGACCTCAGGGAAGAACATGGACCACTTTCATGGGTAGTGCTGTGGGATTTGATGCTGAAACCTTTACCATCGCTGGTGGTACTGGTATGGGTTTCGTTACCACTAATGACTTAAGAGGTAAGATCGATACCCCATTTGACACTGCTGATAGAATAAATATTCAAAATGTATACAATCAGACACGAATGATCGCAGGTATTCTTACACAATTCTTGGATACTCCGCTGAAGGGCAAAGAAGAGCCTGGTGAAACACCTATGCCTGACTACGTTAAGTTAGGCGATACGTTCCATCACGTGAAGGGCGAAACTACTATGGTTGATGCGCGTCATAACTTCATGCCTATCAGCCCAGTTCCGGATATGTTGGTAACCATAGGTAAGTATTCAGGAGTAAGGAGTATATCTGGGGTTCGAACTAGGTTCTATACCTACTCTAGGGTAACTACAGTTACGACTAAATTTGGTGAACCAGAAGATAAATCCTTATTCTTTTTCCCTGGTATCACCAGTGAAAAATCAGCTACTCGCGAGACTCCAGTTCGAGCTTATAAATTTGATCCGCAAACAGGTGACATCGTTACTCTTTCGGATCTAGGCCAAAATGGAGGCGCGAAATATAGTTATACCTTAGATAGGTGGCCATTAGAACAAGAGATAACCATGGTAGTCTTCCATGGCGTGCCTATAGATATGTATGATCTTATAGACCAGAGGTACTTTACTCCTCTTTCGTCTATAACTATTTTAGATGCACGAACTGACGCATCTCCTCTTGAATATTCCTATGAAAGAGGCGGAAGCGATCCAGTTGCTATAGTATACGCTGCACCTATGACACCTATAAAAGTCACAATGACCCAGGGTCTGATCGGGCTTAGATTTGCTGCCCTTAATAGCAATGAAGAAAATCCGGTTGGCGATGGATTTATGGTTGGAGAGGTCAGTACTATTAAGTATGCTCCATACCAGGCAGCACAGGATATTTGGTTAATAGATGAAATGCGTATTACCACTATGGAAGAAAAAGGAATAGAGAATCATCGCGTACGTCAGTTACACGATCTATCTGCAGAAAAGTTGACTGAAGCTCAGAGGTTCTTAGAAAATAAGCAGTATAGTAAGTTCCTTGAATCAGCGAGAGAGGCTTGGGCTTTTGAGACTAGAGCATATCCTGAGGTCACAGCTACAACGGATGACTCGGTAAAAGGAGTTATGTTCTATCTGGCAATGCTACTACCTTTTTCGTTCTTTGCTGAGCGTCTTTTCTTTGCATTCCCAGATATTAGGAAGCAGATACCCGCTATACTGGGGATCTTCGGTGCAATATTCCTAGTAATGCGCTATATTCACCCAGCCTTTGAATTAGCATTAGCACCAGCAGTTCTCTTACTTGCTTTTATAATCTTAGCACTGACATTCACGGTAATATGGATTGTTGGTGGTAAGTTTGAAGAAGAGATCGCAAAGCTTCGTCCGAAGCGGGCTGGCGTTGAGCATGTGGACGTGGGTCGTGCAGCTGCATCTTCTGTAGCGTTTATGCTAGGAATTGAGAATATGCGTAAGCGAAAGACAAGGACGATATTGACATGTATCACGCTTATCATTTTGACATTTACTGTTATGTCCTTTACTTCGCTAAAGGCATATTTAAGACATAACAAGATAACTTTAGGAGAGGACCCACCCTATGAGGGCATTCTTCTCCGTGATAAAAGCTGGGCAAACATGTCGAAGATGGTTTATTCGATAATGGACAATAAGTACACTCCTCAAGGGAATCTTATATCGCCTCGTAGATGGTATATGACATTAACAGAATCAGCAGCTAGAATGGGCGAGAAGTCATATATAGACGTAAGAAGTGGAGAGAACCATTCTATTATTGATGCGGTAGTAGGGTTCACCCCATGGGAAACAGAGATCGTTCCCATTGATGAAACTTTAATTGCTGGTTCGTGGTTTGAAGAGGATGATGAGTTCACAGCTATAATTCCTCAGGAACTTGCTGAAAAACTCAATATTTCTGAGAGTGATTTAGGAAAGGCACAGCTCACTTTGAGTGGCATCACTTTTACAGTGAGAGGGATCTTTGATAGTAAGAAGTTCCAGGAACTTAGAGATCTTGACGATGAAGAGCTAACTCCTGTTGACTATAGTTCCATGGTAGATATGATGGATATGGGCGGTAGCGGGGATATGATGATGAGTGGAGATGTTACTATGGGCGCCGAGGATATGCCTCAACGCTACGTCCACCTTACTGCTGATAATATAATGATAGTTCCTAGCCATACCGCTTCATTCTTGGGTGGCGGCTTAAGGTCTGTTGCCATTAAGACAGGTCCAAACTCTTCCATAGAAGAAATGGTCGAGGAGCTTATTACACGTGTAGCGCTTTATATATATGTAGGAATGGACGGTAATAAGTATGTATATAGCACGACTGGAATGACTTCGATAGAAGGTATGCAAAATGTAGCCATTCCTCTACTAATTGCAGGGCTTATAGTCTTAAATACAATGCTTGGTTCCGTTTTTGAGAGAACTAGAGAAATTGAAATTTATTCCGCTGTGGGGCTTGCTCCTCTCCATATAGGTGCTCTCTTCATGGCAGAATCTGTAGTCTACGCTGTTTTAGGCGCTATAGCTGGGTATGTGACCGGACAGGTAGTGGCCAAGTTTATAATGTATACAGGACTTCTACCGGATCTTGGTTTGAACTATTCATCTATGGCAGCAGTGGGATCAACAGGTATAGTTATGTTGGTGGTTATAATATCCACCATTTACCCTGCTAAGCAGGCATCGCAGCTAGCGGCTCCTTCCATTGAGCGACGTTGGAAGCTTCCTGCACCAGATGGGGATAATCTATTCCTTATCTTGCCGTTTACCTTAAGCCCTGGCGAAGGCATGGGAGCAGGTATTTTCCTTAAGGAATTCGTGGAAGGACATGATGAGCAATCTGTAGGTAACTTCCAGGCAAGGAATGTAAAATTCTATGCAGAACCTACAGATGATGGTCGACAAACCTGTGTAATAGAGTTCGTAGCTCATCTAGCCCCATTTGATCTGGGTGTAATGCAACAGGCCAAATTAATGATAAAACCAGCTGAAGGAAAAAAGGAATATCAGGTCGAGCTTGATATTAATAGAGAAGCAGGGGATATTCCAAACTGGAGGAGAGCTAACCAGCTCTTTGTAACAGATATACGTAAGCAGTTTCTCATCTGGAGAACAGTTATTCCAGCTGAGAAAGATAATTATGAAAGACGTAGTTTAGAGGCATTAGAGTTATTGGAAAGGAGCTGATATTCTTATGGCCGAAGAAATGGACCCCATGAATACTGGTTTAGAAGAAATTGAAGAGAATTTTGACGAGCTTACCGATGAGAAGGAGGCTACGGATGAAGTTAAGGATCCTACAATGCAGCAGCTCATCCGAGAGATGGGGTACGCCAAGACCGACCTCATCTATGAGGCCTTCGTAACTGAGGAGGTCCAGGACTTTCAGGAAGGTTTTGGTGTAAAGACAGTAATAGGGGCATTTTTCGTCGCCCTGATCATGACACCGGCTTCAATCTTCCTTAGCTTGACGACGGGCCAGGGGATCGGTTCCGCTGCTCAATGGTCTACCATCATTCTCTTTATGGAGGTAGCGCGCCGTTCCTTTACAACCTTGACCAAGCAGGAGATGTATGTTCTATATTATGTTGCGGCTGCTCTAGCGGGTAGTGGACCGTTTACCGGATTTATTTTCAACCAATACTTGGTGAATTCTCCGGCAGCAGCAGGATTCGGAATAGCAGATGATATACCTATTTGGGTGGCGCCGCAGGTTGGTTCCCCAGCTATATTGCAGCGTACCTTCGTACATCCAGATTGGTTGCCTGCGATCATCCTTATGCTCATGGGACAGGTGCTGGGCCGTATGCACTTTATAGGTACAGGATACCTTCTCTTTAAGGCTACGGCTGATGTGGAAAGGTTGCCGTTCCCACTTGCGCCTATAGCGGTTCAAGGAGCCACGGCTTTAGCTGAAACAACTCAAAAAAAGGAAACATGGCGTTGGAGATTATTCTCCATCGGTGCTATGGCAGGATTGGGATATGGGGTAATTTACGTAATGGTACCTGGTATAACAGGTGCTATAATGGCAAAGCCATTACAGATTATACCTATTCCGTTCTTGGATTTGACGCCGAACGTTGGGTATATAGCGCCAGCTGCTACCTTGGCCATTGCAACTGATATTGGTCAAATTTTGCAAGGAATGGTCGTTCCGTTCTGGGCTGTGGTATCAAACGCAGTGGAGAGTATCTTGACAAACTTTTTCTTGAATCCGTACTTATATAAAGTTGGGATTCTGAAAACGTGGAGACCTGGTATGGATTTCCCCACTACTCAGTTCTCTAATAGTGTTGATTTGTGGTTAAGCGTATCTATGGGAGCAGGTTTAGGTCTGGCTATCATAGGGTTCTTAATTGCTATCAGATACACACTTATATCGCGTAAATCTAGAGAAGAAGGATTGGCTTTTGGAGCTAAAAGTCCACAACCTGGGCGAGGAGATCCACCCATGGGCCTATCTATAGCGCTTTTTGTCTGCGCTAGTGTTGGGTATGTATATATATCTCATATGCTCGTACCCGAATTTCCATTAGGGCTCCTTATCTTCTACGGACTTATATGGTCTCCCTTTGACTCATATATATCCGCGAGATTGATAGGGCTAATTGGTCGTAATATTGACTTCCCATATATACGACAAGCTACATATATATTGAGCGGTTATAAAGGCGTAGACATTTGGTTTGCTCCAGTGCCTATTTATGATAGGTCTGGTCTTGCACAGAGGTTTAAGGAGATCGAGCTTACTGGTACCAAGTTCACCAGTTTCTATAAGATGGAGCTTTTGGTGATACCTATCGACTTGATAACGAGCTTTATCTTCTGGTCCTTTGTATGGAAGATGAATCCCATACCTTCTGCTGCTTATCCATATGCGCATAAGATGTGGCCCTTCCGAGCGATGAATAGTTTACTATGGGCTACTGCAACATCTAAAGGTGAGACATGGTTACTTGACGCTTTGAAGTGGAAATATATAGCTTATGGTCTTGTGGGAACCCTCGGTTTCTATGGGATAAGTATAGCGGCTAAGATTCCGCTACTGATTTTCTATGGTGTAATCGGAGGTTTTGGTCAATTACCGACAAACGTATTCCCACAACTCCTAGGAGCTTGTATAAACAGGTTCTATATTTCAAAGGTCATACCGCCTGAAAGATGGCGTCGTTACGCCATGGTTCTTATTGCAGGCTATCGCGCTGGAACAGGGCTCATAGGTATGGCGACGATATCCTTCGTCTTCATATCAAAAGCAGTAACACAGCTGCCCTATTAGCTATGCAAAGGGCGACTGTAATAGAATAATTAAATTCTTTACGATTGTCAGGGTTATGCCTTCTTGTTAGGCATAACCCTGGAATGTGAGAATTTAAAATAGAATTCTCCCATTTGAAGATGGGAATCATAGTATAAAGATTTTGTTCTCTTAAGAATTAAACTATATTAATTAGCTGTCAGAGGGTTCAACCCTTAAGAGGACAGTATAATAAAGAAAGGTGGAGGGGTTCGGTTTGACGAGTGACGCTAAAGGTTGGACGAAATTCGGATGGCAGGGCATCAACATGGATATACCTGCTGATTGGTCTTTAGGGGCTATCAGTGGTGATAAGAAGGAAGGGTATTTGAGGTTAGATGATGCAGATATGCCTCGAATGGAGGTAAAGTGGCGTGATGCTCAAAAAGGAACGCCGGCCCTCCCAGATGTTGTCCAGAAGTACCTTGATGATCTGGTAAAGGTAGTCACTAAGAAGAAAGTTGACATCAAGACTGAAAACGGTTTTGATATATCTAAGATAGTACGTCCGCTTCCGGATAGAGACAAAGTGATCCAAGGTTTTTATTGGAAGTCCAGCACAAAGGCCTACGGCATGGCTACCTTTTGTAGGGAGTGCCGACGCATAGTTATATTACAGATTGTATCGCCTATTGATACTGATGTCAGAACTTTAATTTCACGGGTCTTTTCTTCCTTTGAGGACCACGCCATTGGTGGTGCTGATCTTTGGGCTGTCTATGATATGAACTTTAAAGTGCCTTCCGAATTTCACTTAAAGGACCAGAAACTTATGCCAGGTTATCTTCAATTTTCTTTCACTAGAGAAGATGACTCGTTTGCACTAGACGTTGAGCGTTGGGGCTTAACTGATGTGCTTTTACGAGAGCTAACAGTTCGCGAATGGTACGAAGGACAATATGCCAGTCGATTAAAGGGTAATAAAGTCAGTTTTGAAGAGGTAGAGCTTCATGACCATACATGTTTTAAGGTGAGCGGTGAGACTGGACGGTGGTTCCATGAGTGGAGATTGGCATTGGAAAAATTAACGCGTTCTAAGACACCCACTCATATGCATTCTGTTTTTTGGCACTGTGAAGAGTCAAAGAAGATCTTTGTTGTTAATATGGCTGATAGAGATCCTATTAACGCTATAGTTAGTTATGTAGCTTCACATGTTAAGTGCCATGAAAATGAGACGGAATAGAGTAACTCTTTGTCTCTCGCTATAGTTTGGAACGAAGGCAAAATATATTTTGGGGAGGGATGACAGGTGGGCATCTTCGGTAAGGTAAAGTCATTTTTTAAGAAAGAAAAAAAGGTAGTCCCGAGGGAAGATATTTTGTCTGCTAAGCCCATAAGAAATCCTTTGATTAAATGGGAAATACAGGAGAGCGGGGACGTCCAGATGGTAATCCCTCTTAAAAAGACGACAAAACTTAAAATTCTTAGCTATCTATTTCGTGTGCCGGGAAGGAAGACTGTGGTTTTAGATAGATTAGGCACGGAAGTATGGTTAGTCTGCGATGGAGAAACTACAGTAAATGAGATAATTGAGAAACTATGTAAGAAACATAAAATGAGTCGTAAAGAATCGGAGGTTTCTCTCTTTTCGTATCTTCAGCAACTAGTTAAGAGAGGATATATTGGTTTAGAGATGAAGGGCGTAGAAGTAGAAAATCCTACACTTGTTAAGAAGACATAATGGTTCTACTTGTAGCGCTGAGACGATCTTATTGACTCGTAACGAGTCAAAGTTGGAGGAGGAGGATAAATATGGGGGAAGATAATAAGAGCATCGTTCTTGAGAGTAATAAAAACGCTTCTAAAACCTTAATAGAAGGTAGGGTACAGCTGCCTTTTAAAAAGGCAGTAGAGATGTCGTATGCAAACCTCAAGATCCGCTTTTGGCGTTCTATAATTACATCTGCAGGAGTTATGTTGGGTATAGCGTTCCTAGTTTCAGTACTTTCCTCATCTTCGATACTAAATGCTCTAAAAGGGGGAGAAGATGTTGTTGGTGAAGCACAACAGATTTGGATTGTAGGCATGTCCCTGCTGGTTTGTACTGTTGGAATCACCAATTCCCTTCTTATGTCAGTGACTGAACGCTTTAGAGAAATAGGAACTATGAAGTGTTTAGGTGCCTTAGATAGACACATAGTTGAGCTGTTTTTATTAGAAGCTACTTTCCAAGGGTTTATTGGGGCATTGATAGGAGCTCTAGTTGGTTTATTAAGTACCATGCTTATGTTTATGTTTAAGTATGGTTTTGGGGTAGTGCTTTCTAGGTTACCGGTTTTAGAATTATTTAAATCTGTTCTATTCGCTGTTATAACTGGAACAGTTTTATCTATTGCTGCAGGGGTTTATCCTGCATATCATGCAGCTAAGATGCAACCAGCAGAGGCGATGAGGACAGAAGTTTAATTAGAGAGTTTATAGTGGTGACTAATTATATGAAAGGGTGATCTTTACATGTCATATGAAATGACCGTGCAAACCCGTGGAGTACGCAAAGAATATGTTATGGGAACTGTCACGGTAGAGGCATTAAAGGGAGTAGATATTGAAATTAAACGCGGTGAATATATCTCTATCATGGGCCCATCTGGTTCAGGGAAGAGTACCCTTTTTAATATGATAGGGGGTCTAGATAAACCAACCGAGGGGAACGTTTTCATTGATGAGGTGGACGTAGCTCAGCTAGATGCGTATGAATTAGCATGGCTACGGTGTAGAAAGATAGGATATATATTCCAGACATTTAATTTGATTCCGGTTATGACTGCTCTTGAAAATGTGACCTTGCCAATGGTTTTTGCAGGTCTCTCTACCGACGAATATATAGAAAAAGGTATAAGATTACTAGAAACAGTCGGACTTGGGGAAAGAGTCACTCACAAACCGACTGAGCTTTCAGGTGGTCAGCAGCAGCGTGTTGCTATTGCCAGAGCTTTTGCTAATGATCCTGCTATAATTTTGGCTGACGAGCCCACGGGAAACCTTGACTTGAAAACAGGTAAGGAGATTATTTCTCTCTTAAAGCGGATGAATTCAGAGCAGGGTGTTACCGTTATATCTGCTACCCACGACTTAAAGATGTTAGACGTCTCTGATAGAATCGTCTGGATTCGTGATGGTAGAATCGAGCGTCTTGAAGACAGAGCTAATATTAAGCTAGAGGTTGGAGTAGTGGAAGGCGAAGACCACTAAGAGAACTGGTATGCTATTAAAAGTAAGTTAGTGGGATTTGATTTTGTAGTTGCGAGGGCGCCTCGAGGCCCGCTGAAACCATAATTTTATTGCCCTAAGAGTAGAGAGGGGGCACTTGGCGCCGCTTAAAAAAGTTTTTAAATTTCTATTAATGACTCCTTAACAGGTTTATGATGGCTTGTTAGAGAGAATATCAATCACAATTAATAGAATAAAAGGGAGTCCTTAAAATTTTTTATGACTCCCAAAATATAATAAATCGCTATGCGTAAAGCAGGCGGATCTTTGAAAAAGAATTAAGGGGGAAGTCTGGATGTTATTAACAGCTTCACAAGCAAAAAAACTTTACAAATTTTGTGCTGAAAATAAAGTAGGAATGATAGCTGTCAACGCGGATGGTGACTCACTGCTCCATGATTCGCTAATAGCAGCAGTAGAGGCCGATGCACCGTTGATTCTCGAGACGAGTCTATGGCAATTAGAAGGAAAATGCTTTGGCTATGGTGACGCTATTCTTGGCTTAAAAAAGTATATAGTAGATGTTGCTCTCATGGCAAGCCATAAGGATTTTGCTGATGTACCAGTAATTTTCCATATCGACCATGTCCCGGCTAATCGAGCCGTAGACGTTCTTACTACTGCAATCTCTGGTATGCCAGTCAATGTATGGGACGAAGAAATAAAAGTTTATCCTAGCTCTGTCTCATTTGACGCAACAGGATTAAGTGATCAAGAGAACATAAAGTGTGTTTTAGAAGTAGCAAAGGTGGCTAAAGAAGTTGGTTTCGATCTTGTATTCGAGGTAGAGCCTGGTATAGAAGACGAGCCCACAGAGCCTGAGGAGGCAGTTGCGCTCTTTGAAGCTATTGAGAAAGAGGCGCCTGGTGCTGTTCATCTTTTTGCACCTGCAGTAGGTACAAAACATGGAGATACGACTCGCTCTGGTCGTTCTACATTCGATGTAGATCGTATAGCAAGAGTGAAAGCTGCTCTTGAAGGAGTAGCGAAGCGTCCCATTGGTATAGCTCTCCACGGCTCTTCTGGATTGAACAATGAGCAGTTAAGCGAGGCAGTTAAAGCTGGGGTTACCAAGATCAATACGTGTACCTTTTTCTTAGGTGCTCGAGCACGCGCTATGTATAAGTATTTAGATGATAATAAAGATAAGATACAGATGGGTCATAAAGACATGAAAGAGACTTCAAAGGATCCTTCCCTTGATGCAGCAGTTAGTAAGACAATGATACCTATTATCGTAGATCGTATGAAAGTCTCCAATGCTGCTGGATTTGGGAAGAAGGCACTGGAGTATGTTCTCTCTGAGTAATCGTGCTAATATTTATTAAGGGTTAAATAAGATTTAAGGAGAGGAGGTAGTCATAGACTCTCTTTAATAGGTTTATATGACAACGGGAGTCAATGACAGATTATAGTATGGGAAAACTAAGAGGAAATTGCGTTCTTGCACAGTCTGGTGGACCAACTACTGTTATTAACTGCAGTATTGCCGGGGCTATACAGGAAGCATTTAGATATCAGGAAATTGAGGGTATATACGGTGCTATTAATGGCATATTAGGAGTTCTTTACGAGGAACTTATTGATATAAGGGCTGAGGATCCTAAGACCATAAATGGTCTCGTAAGTACTCCGTCATCGGCTTTAGGGTCTTGCCGTCGTAAATTATCTGAGGAAGATTACGATAGAATACTAGATGTTTTCCGTAGCCACAATATTCGTTATTTCTTTTACAATGGTGGCAATGACTCTATGGATACAGCTGATAAAATAGCAAAGTTAGCTAAGAAATCTGGATATGAGATGAGGGTTATGGGAATACCCAAGACTATAGATAACGATTTGGCCTTCACTGATCATTGTCCTGGATTTGGTAGTGTAGCCAGACATAACGCTATCTTCCTTAGAGATGCGGCTAAGGATAATGAGTCACTTTATACGTCTGATACAGTTAAGGTCGTTGAGGTTATGGGCCGGGATACTGGTTGGATCGCAGCTGCTACAGCATTAGCACGCGAATCTGACGAGGATGGTCCACATCTTATATATGTACCTGAGAGACCCACTAGTAAGGAAAAGCTTCTTGCAGATGTGGAAAGAGAATACAAGAAGCGCGGACGAGTAGTTATAGCAGTCTCTGAAGGTATGGTGGATGAGCATGGAGAACCTATCTCAGCTTCAACTTCTAGCGTAGATGTGGATGGGTTTGGGCATAAGCAATATGGTGGCGCTGGTGATACAGTATGCGAATTTATAAAGGAAGGTTTGAAGATAAAGGCTCGTTCTAATAAGGCTGGTACATCACAGAGAGCAGCTGTTGATAGAGCTTCTGTAGTCGATCAGCAAGAAGCCTATATAGTAGGTCAGATGGCTGTTCGAAATGCTGTTCAAGGGCAGACCGGCTATATGGTGACACTTGTACGTGAAGACGGACCTGAATATAGGTGCACTACGGGTCTAGCTCCATTGGCTGATGTGGCTAATGCAGTCAAGTATCTGCCAGACGAATTCATAAATAATGAGGGGAATTATGTTAC
>JGI24503J29689_10015225_pt1 | contig 11760 bp, 10 predicted proteins | sample BioPla3RNA2_FD_29689 | JGI IMG/M metagenome (IMG submission 29689)
CAAAAAATGGCGAAAAGAGCTTTAGAATTAAATGGATATCGTGTTGATACTGTTTTTAATGGAATAGAGGGACTGGAAAAAATAAAAGAAAAAAAATATGATTTAATAATTTCAGACTATAATATGCCGGTAATGAATGGATATGAGTTTTTTAATGAAATTAGGAAAAATGATGCTCATAAATTTATACCTACAATTTTATTAACAAGTGAAAATATAGATATTGAAGATGGGGAATGGGGCGAACTAAATCTTAGTGCTTACCTAAAGAAACCATTTAATGAAAATAAAATGATGAAAACTATAGAAAATATTTTTAGGGAGGGGTAATCGTGGCTTTAAATGTAGAAGAAAAAAATACTGACGAACTACAAGTAGTAGTTTTTGAATTAGAAAAAAGTTACTATGGAGTACATATATTACAGGTGCAGGAAATAATAAAAATGACTGAGATTACAAAAATACCAAACACACCGAAATTTATAGAAGGTATTGTAAACCTAAGAGGAAATATAATACCTGTGATGGATTTAAGAAAAAGATTTGGAATTCCCCCAATTGAAGTAAGCGATGAATGGAAAATATTAATTTTAAAAACAGAGGAACTCCAATTTGGAGTGATGGTTGACCAAATATCAGAAGTTGAAAAAATTGCTGTAAATATTATAGAATCTCCACCAAAAATTGTATCTGGTGTAAAAGGTGAATTTATAAGTGGTATTGCTAAAACAGAGAAAAGATTACTAATTTTACTTAATATAGAAAGAATCTTATCGGAAGAAGAGCAGGATATGTTAAAAATAATATAAAAATTACTAAAGCGAACTCTAGGGTTCGCTTAAAGTGCTTGTTTATATACTTTATAAATTATATAGGGTGATAAAATGAATTATACAATGCTATTTTTAGTAATAATGACTTTTGTTGTGATACTTGTTGTAATATTTATTTATTTTAAAACAAGTTATAACAAAAAAAATAAATATGTTTTATGAAAAATTTGATTGTTTTATAAAAGATATAGATACTCCGTTGTATTACACTCTTGATAAGAAAATATTTACTAACATAGATGCATCTACAATAGATAAATTAAAAGAAAATATTAGAGATAATTATATGCAATATAAAAATTACAGTATTATAAGAGTGAATGATAATTTTTACTTAAAAACAAATATACCAAATTTTGATATAAAAAAAATGGAAAAACAAAAATCAGAAATTGAAGAACTACAAAAACAATTAAAATTTATTAAAGATAAAAATTATTTTTTTTATAAAGAATTTATAAATAAGCTTATTTTTTTATTAAAAGAGGTAGATGATGTTAAAAATCTATATTTTGCAGAAAAAGACTCTATTAATCAAAATGATATAGAAAATTTCAGAAGCAAATTAAAATTTTTAATTAATTTTTTTAAAGAAAAAGGGACTGCGCAATATTATAAGTACAATATATGTAACATAATATTGTTAAAGGAGTATTTTCAAAAAAAATTTATCGATGATATATATATAGATGAAGTAGATAATATAGATATATATGTTGAGGAAGAAAAAGTAAAATTGGTATTAGAGACGATTATTTACTCTCTTTTAAAGTCAAGAACAATAAGAGAAAAAATTAAACTTGTGTTTAAAATTGAAAATGATAAGTTAAATGTAAAAATTACAGTTATAAATGGGGGATTACCGTTAAAAAATCTTTTAGATGAAGAGTTTCTTAGTGTTATAAATTATGAAAGCAATATATGGAATCTTAATATAGAAAAAGATTATGTTAATTTAGATGTTTTAATTAAAAGGTATGATTCTATAGATAAAATTGACTCCTTAAAAATGATTATACTTGATTCTAATTTTACGAATATTAGAGAGGTTGAAAAAAATATACTCTATGATATGGAAAATTATGGATTTTGTGCTGAAGACATTAGAGACATGAAACTTATTATAGATGAAATTATAATAAATTCTATAGAACATGGAAATAGATTTGATTATAATAAAAAAGTTATAATTGTTTATAAATTTTCTAATCATAAATCTATTATGGAAATCGAGGTAGAAGATGAAGGGGATGGATTTGATACATCAAGTATTAATTTCGAAAAAATGGAGGAACCAGATATTTTTGGTGAGCGTGGACGAGGAATATACATAATAAAACAATTAACTGATGATTTAAAATATTTTAATAATGGAAAAAAAATATATATAAAAAAAGTTAAAAAATAGAAGGTGAATACATTGAAAATAATTCATAAAAACATAGAATTTATAATAATAACCGGAATGTCTGGTGCTGGTAAAACACAGGCACTTAATTTTTTCGAAGATAGAGGATTCTTCTGTATAGATAATCTACCTGCTGGTTTACTTATGAACTTTTTGGATATTTATGATAAAAGTAATGGAAAAATAAAAAAACTTGCTTTTGTTATAGATATAAGAAGTTGGGATTTTATAGATGAATTATATAAACAGATAAGGATACTTGATGAACATAATATTAAACATAAAATTATATTTTTAGATGCAAGAAATGAAGTTATTGTAAATAGATTTAATTTAACAAGACGAAAACACCCTGTAGATAAGCATGAAACTTTACTAAATAATATAGAGGAGGAGCGTTTTAATATTGAAGAGATTAAAAAAATGTCAAACTTCATAATAGATACTTCTGAAATAAAAGTAAGTGAATTATTTCAAAAATTAGACGAAGAGTTAAACTATAATACTAATTTAAAAATGAATATAACATTTGTATCTTTTGGATATAAATATGGTATCCCCTTGGATTTAGATATGATGTTTGATGTTCGATTTTTACCAAATCCATATTATATAGAGGAATTAAAAGAGAAAACAGGAAATGATATAATTATACAAGAATATGTAATGAAACATGTTGAAAGTAACAATTTTTATTCTAAATTAGTAGACTTACTAATCTTTTTAATCCCTTATTTCATAAAAGAGGGTAAATCTCATTTCACAGTCGGTATTGGTTGTACTGGTGGAAAACATAGATCAGTAACCTTTGTAAATAAATTATATAATTTTTTCTATGAAAAGAACGAATATAATATAAACTACTATCATAGGGATGTAAGTAAATAATGATTAAAATAGATGAAATTCCTGAAAATCCTGGTGTTTATCTAATGCATAATGGTGAAAAAATAATATATGTAGGTAAAGCAAAAAATCTAAAAAAAAGAGTTCAGTCCTATTTTAAAGAGAATTTAGATAGGAAAAAAACTGAAGAATTAGTAAAAAATATAACTAAAATTGATTACATAATAACTAATACTGAGATAGATGCTCTTATTTTAGAGAATAATCTTATAAAAAAATATAAACCAAAATATAATATAGCTTTAAAAGACTCTAAAACTTATCCTTATATCCATATTACAAATGAAAATTTTCCTAAATTAATACTAATCCGAAATACTAAGTATTTAGATAAAAATAAAAACAATATTTATGGTCCGTATACAAGTGGTGGACTTTATCTTTTAAAAACACTTAAAAAAATATTTAAAATTAGAGATTGTAATCGTGATATGGAAAAAACATATGATAGACCATGCTTAAAATACTATATGAATATGTGTATTGCTCCGTGTTGTTATAAGAATAACGAAACTTTAAATGAATATAGAACTCAAATCATATATATGAAAAAATTTTTAGATGGAAGCGAAACGAATTTAATAAAAAAATTAGAAATTGAGATGAAAGAATTATCTGAAAATATGGAATTCGAAAAAGCAATTATAGTTAGAGAAAAGATAAATTCTTTAAAAAAAATAATTAAGTCTCAAATAACTGAATACGGAAAAGATATAGATGAAGATGTATTTTTATACAAAAAATATAGTAATAATGTATTTTTATGTGTATTAAATGTGAGAGATGGAAAAATAATTGCTAAAAACTTTATTACTATAAAAGAAAATCATTTCATAAGTGAAAGTGAGTTTGAAAATATATTTTTAGCATACTATGATAAATATAAAATTGTAAAAAATATAATATTAGATTCTATTTATAAAGAAAAAGAGGAAATTTTAAAAGAGATTGTTAAAATAAATTATAAAGAAAATATAAATATCTATTTTCCAGTGATTAAAAGTAGAAAAAAAGAAATTTTAGATATGGCTTATTTAAATTTTGAAAATGAGATTGAAAATTATTATCAGAATAGTAAAAATTTAAATAATGCACTGTATAGTCTTAAATCACGACTATATTTACGTAAAATGCCTATAAGAATAGAGTGTTTTGATATATCTAATATTCAAGGGAAAGATGCTGTTGCAGCAATGAGTGTAGCAGTGTATGGTAAACTTGAAAAAAGCGAGTATAGAAAATTTAAAATAAATACAAAAGATACACCAGATGATTATGCTATGATGTGTGAAGTTATAGAACGTAGATATAAAAAACTGGATTTAAATGATTATCCTGACCTAATTTTAATTGACGGCGGACTAGGACAATTATCAGTGGTAAAAAAGGTGTTAACAAATCTTGATATTTATGATAAAATTGATGTAATAAGTATTGCGGAAAAAGAAGATATAATATATAAAATAGACGATACAAAAGAATATATATTTGAAAATTCGAGTGAAGAACTTAAGATACTACAGAGATTAAGAGATGAAGCACATAGATTTGGGGTTAGTTACCATAGACTTCTTAGAAAAAAAAGGGTAATAACAAGTGATCTATTAAATATAGAAGGGATAGGACAGAAAAGATCAAGTATTCTTTTAAAAAAATTTAGAACTGTAAATAGAGTATATAGTGCAACATTGGAGGAACTAAAAGAAGTTGTTCCTGAAAAAATAGCTAAAAAAATAATAGAAAGGGGAAAACAAAATTGAAAAAAATATTAGTTATTGATGATGAACCTACAATAAGATTGTTATTACGAGAAGCAATTACAGAATGGGGATATGATTTTTTAGAGGCTGCCAGGGCACAAAAAGGGATAGATATAATATCATCTGAAAAAGTGGATTTAGTATTATTGGATATACAGTTACCACAAATGAACGGACTTGATGCAATACAGAAAATAAGAGAGATAAACCAGGATGTACCAGTATTTATGCTGACAGCTTTCCACAATCTAAAAGATGTAGTCAGTATGTTAGATGTTACTATACAAGACTTCATAGCAAAACCGTTTGACATAGATGAACTATACGAAAAAATAAAAAAAGAATTAGGTGATTAATATGCTTTTATTAATAAATGAGTTAAAAGAGGGGATGAAATTAAAAAATACTATTTATCTCGGGAATAGTATTTTAGTAGAGAAAGATACAATTCTTACAGAAGCAATAATAGATAAACTAAAACAATTTAAAATATTAAGTGCAGAAATAGAGGAAAATTATCAAAATTTTGAAGAAAATATCGAAGAAATAATAGTGCAGGAAAAAATACTAAAAGATGCAATTAGTAGAGATTTTGATAATGCAATAGAAAAATCTAGCGAGATCATGAACAATATTGTTTCTGGTGACCTAAATGTAAAAGAGGTAGAGAGCGTTGTTGAAACAACTATAAATAACGTACTTATGGATAGCAATATCTCATTGGGATTATTAGAAGGAAGAGGTGGACACAACTATCTATTTAAACATGCAGTTAATACAGTTATAATATCAGCTATCATAGGTAAAGCGCTTAATTATACAGAAGAACAGATGAATATATTATGTAAAGGAGCTCTTTTGCACGATGTAGGGATGTTAAAATTAGATGAAAAATTATTAGCTAAAAAAGAAGAACTTACTGATATAGAATTAAAAGAGATAGAAAAACATACGATTTATGGATACGAAGCTCTAAAACCATTAGGAGAAGAAGTTGCGAAAATTGCTAAATATCATCATGAAAAAATAGATGGTACAGGTTATCCTGATGGTCTAAAAGGGGAAGATATACCTGAAATGGCGAGAATAGTTGCAATTGCAGATATATATACAGCCCTTACAGAGGATAGAAAATATAGAACAAAATATGATAATCACGCTGCAATGAAAATCGTAATGCAATCAACAGCAACAAATGTATTAGACCATAGATTACTTAAAATATTCCTAGCATTTATGCCAATATATCCAATTAATAGTAAAGTTATTTTAAATGACAATAAAATTGCAACTGTAGTTAGAGCGAATAAAAATCCATTTAGACCTGTAGTAGATATAGACGAAAATGGTAAAATAACTAGAATTGACTTAATGAGCGAAATCAATGCAACAAAATATATTATCGGAGTGAAAAAATGAAAATAAATTTAATAAAAATTATACTTTTAATCGTAGGAATGAATCTGATAGCATGTAATAATATTGTTTTAAAAAAATATACTATAGAGACTCCCCCTTTCAAATTAGGGGAGGGGGAATACTCTCTTAATATATATGAAATAAAATATCCAAATACATTAGAGGAGAAAGAAACTTTTTTTAATGAACTTGATATATTTGTAAATAAGATATTTATTCAAGAAAAAAAATATACACTACTATTAAGTGAAGAATATTATAAAGATTATGATAGACTTAAATTAAAAGGGATACTAAAAGAGGAAGAGATATTTGAAAAAACAGCATCTTCATTAACAAAATCTGAAAGAGAAGAATTGGAAAAAATTACAAATGAGAAAGTTGAACGACATGAAAATACTGTACAAAAATATCTTAATTTACAAGTTTACCATTTAAAAAAAGTATTAGGATACGATGATTACGATCCAAATGCTGTATATACCGAATTATATAAAGAAAATATTATTAATGAGCTTAAGAAAAAAAGACAAAACACAATACTAATAAGTGAAAAAATAGATGTTACATATCTTGTTAATATTGAAGAAGCCTATAACGGAGATGAATCTATAATTTTAAAAGAAGACGAGTATTATTATACTAAAAATATAAATTTTATTGAAAAAAGAGTATTTTCTGATATAATTAATAATTATACCAATCCAATTTATATTAAAAATATTGCAAAAGACGATTTAAATATTTTAATTGATAAAAAGGAAAATATCAAAAGTAGTTGTATAATAATATATAATGATTTTTTTAAAGGTTATAGATATAATAAAAATACTTACTATTTCTTTTTAGGAGGATTAGAAACTGTACAGGAATATGAAAATTATCAGTTTACCATAGATATATGCTTAAAAAGTTTTGAAGAGATACTAGAGAGTGAAGAGGAGTATACGTTAATGAATTTTATCGGAGGAAAATAGATGAACTTAGTATTGATTATATTTCTGATGGTTATATTATTGTTATCTTTTGTAATTATAATTTATTATAGAAAAATAAATTTTTATAAAAAAAATTTTATAAAAATAGACGATATATTAAAGTTTAACAGTATAAAAGAGGAACATATAGAAGAATTCACTAGAGAATTTAAAAGTGTAGTTAAGTATTTACTTAATGAAAAAAGAAATTTAATAGATTCACGCGATGAATTAGAGAGATATAAAGACGAACTTAAAAAAACACATAATATTTTATTATCAAAATCTACTGAATTAGAGTATACGAATAATTTACTTGAGAAAAGATTAACCAACATATCTACATTAAATGCAATTGGAAAGTCTGTATTATCAGAATTTGATCTTAATAAAATAATCTCTATAATTTTAGATGCCTATGTTGTTCTTTTAGGTATTAGTAAAATATCTCTTTATTTATGGGAAAATAAAGAACTTGTTAATATTGCGAATAAGGGAGATATTGATTATAATGAGGATATTGAGATAGATATAGAAAAGTATGATGAAAATATTAAAGGTATAAAATTATACAATATAAAAAAAGAATATTTAGAAATTGCACATAAGATAAAATCTGAAAATGAGAAAGTTTATATTTCGGAAATTAAGATGAAAGATAAGGAACTCGGTGCAGTATTTCTATTGGAAGAAAATATTAGTGATAAAAAAATTGGAATAGATATGGAAACAGCATCAGCATTAGCTTTATATGTTGCAATAGCTATAAATAATTATATTATATATGTTGATTTATCAGAAAAAGAGAGAATGGAAAAAGAGATAGCAATTGCTGCTGAGATACAAAAAAGTCTTATTCCAGATAATTTAAAAAATGCTTTTGGATTAGAAATATCAAACTATTTCGAACCAGCTAGAGAAGTTGGTGGAGATTATTATGATTATTTTATATCTGCTGAGGGGAAATTTGGTGTAACAATAGGTGATGTAAGTGGAAAAGGGATACCAGCAGCACTACTTATGGCAACAATAAGAGCAATATTAAAAACACTATCTTATTATGAAAATTTACCAAATGAAGCACTTCGAAAATTAAATGAGATATTAATGACAAATATAAGTAAAGAGATGTTTGTAACGATTTTTTTCGCTATATTTGATACAGAAGAGAAAAAAGTCTTGTTTTCAAATGCAGGACATAACCCTTTTTTACATTATAATAAAAAAACAGATAGTATTGAAGAGGTAAAAGTAAAAGGAGTAGCAGTTGGTTTTTTAGAGGAATATGAGTATTCTCTTGGAGAAATTGATATAGGTTATGAAGATATAATGGTATTTTACACAGATGGAGTTACAGAGGCTGAAAATGAAAAAAGGGAATTATTTGGATTAAATAGATTAAAGGAAACTTTGGATGAAAATAAAGAAAAATCAGCTGAGGAAATAAAAAAATCTATTTTAAATGAAGTTTTTAAATTTAGAGGAGCATATGAGCAAGTGGACGATATTACACTTATAGTAATGAAACATAAGAGGTGAATAAATGAAAATAGGTTTTAAAATATTTTCTGGTTTTTTGTTTATTTTGTTTTTTGTTTGTCTCAGTTTTGTTTACATATTAACATTATCTTTTAATAAAATAGAGGAGAAAGTAATAAGTGATTTATTTAGATCGAAACAAGCTGTAAGTGAAAATATAAAAAGCTTTTTAGATACAAGAGATAAAGAAGCACTTAGAATGATGTACGAACCAGAGCTTGGAAAAATATTTAATAAAGAGAAAAAAGGGCATATTTTTTTATTAAAAACAACGGAAGATATTAAAAGTAAAATTTACGGTAAAGAAAAGGTAGATAAAAATATTATAATTGGATTTTTAGATAAAGAATTTAATTTAATAGGAGCTAATTATGGAAGTTTAAATTGGAAGGACAATGCTATTTTTGAAGAGATTAAAAAAATGTACTTAAACAAACAGTTATAAATGATAACGGTTTGTCATATTTTTCAATATATAATGGTCACATCTCTACTGTATCCTTATATCCATATAATTTCCAAAAACATGGAGGATATGATGGCATTATAGTTTTAATCGCTCCAATTCCGTTTTTAGAAGCAGATAGACTAAAAAAAATAACAGGTGTAGATATATTTATGTATTCGGTAGAGACTGAGAATGCTGTTTCTACATTATATAAAGAGATAGATGAACATACTGTATTTGATCGAATAAAATTAAACGAGATAAAAAATAATAGGATAACTAAAATTAAAAATAAAATTTTTGAAAATCAAAGTATAAGTAAAATTATTATTAATAATAAAGAATATTATATTGATAAAATAAATATTGCATCGTATTATAATACAGATAGAAGTATTGAGAATGATAATATAGTTGGAAAGATTGCACTATTAAAAGATGTGGACGAGATAGGAATTGAAAAAAGAAAATTTATTATCCAGGCAATTTTATTTTTAGTATTTCAACTGAGTGCTGCAATATTAATCTCGTTTTTTATAGCAAGTTTAATTATAATCCCAATTAAAGAATTAATTAAATATATTGAAAAAATATCAAAAAATGAGTTTAATTTTGAGATACCAAGCTATTTTATGAAAAGAACAGATGAAATTGGATACTTTTTTAAAAGTTTTAATAAAATGAAAGTCGAGATAAATCTAAATCAAAAAAAGATAAGTTATTATAATAAAGAATTAGAAAAATCGTATAAAGAGACCAAAAATTATCTTTATATATTAGAATTGAAAAATAAAGAGATGGAAGAGAGACTTAAGGAACGAAATTTTTTTAAAGATATTCTTAGTAAAGGAATTACAGAGATTTCTGATTTAAATAATTTTTTAATGTTTTTACTAAAGAAATTTAATGAGTATAAGCCATACAAAAGAGCAGAGATAATTTATAAAAATGGAATTGATGATAACTATGAAAAAATGGTATACATACCAGAATCAGATAAAATCATAGAAACATCATATAATGAAAATTTAAAATATCTTATGACAAATAGATTAATTATAAAAGATGAATATATTGAAATGCCTCTTAAAACTAGAAGTGGTTTAATAGGAAATATTAAAATAGAATCAAAAGAATTAGATCGTAATATAGAAAGAATCATGGAAATTATTGTCAGTGAATTACAAATTATACTAGAAAATACGGAATTTTATAATAAGCTAAATAAAAGGGTTATGGAATTATCATTTTTAAATAGTATATTAGTATCAATATCATCTGCAACAGATATTTTACAAATGAAAAAAATGGTAAAAGATGCAGTAGCAGTTCTTTTTAATACAGTAAATTCTAATTTTTATATTTATGAAAATGGATATTTATATAGTTTTTTTGAAGAAGAAGATGAATTAATAAAAAATAAATATTTTAAAATAAAAAATATTGACAAATATTTGGATAGTAAATATGAACCTATAAAGGCAGACAATGATTATCATATTCCTTTAGTGGTAAAAGATGTTCTTGTAGGAGCAATTGAAATATCTAATGTAGATAAGTTTAACAGTATAGAAAAAAATATTACAAAAGTATTTTTGGTACAATTATCAATAATTATGAAAAATAAATTATTAGAACTTGAAAATAAGAAAAAAAGCTTTACTATTATAAAAAGTTTAGCGGAAGCTATTGAAGCGAAAGATAATTATACTCGTGGCCATTCAGAACGGGTAATGAAATATGCTGTTAAAATAGCTGAAAAAATGTCATTAGATACTGAATATGTAGAAAAAATAAAATATGCTGGAATATTGCATGATGTAGGTAAAATAGGAATTCCAGAAAGTATTCTTCAAAAAAGAGGTGCCTTAACAGATGAGGAGTATTGTATTATAAAAACACATCCAGAAAAAGGCGCGAAGATATTAAGACATATGAGTGGCTTAAATGAAATTAATGAAATGGTAATGTATCATCATGAAAGAGTTGACGGTTTTGGGTATCCAAAAGGGCTTAAAGAATTAGATATTCCGTTAGGTGCTAAAATTTTATCTATAGCAGATACATTTGATGCAATGACATCAGACCGACCATATAGAAAAGGGTTATCTCTAGATATAGTAAAAATAGAGATTGAAAAAAATAAAGGAAAGCAATTTGATGAACATATATCTAATATTGTGTTAGATATGATTGACAATGGTGAACTAGAAATAGAGAAAGAGGGAAATTTAAAATTTTAATAAATATTAAATTACAATAAGGAGGTGAAACTGTATGAAAAATATTAAATTGTTATTAGTAGCAATTTTAATAACTACATCTTTAACTGCATGTGCAAATAAAGCTACAGAAAATAAGGTGGTAAAAACTAGTAGTGGAGTTGCAGAGTTAGAGGCTAAAAATGCTGCACTTGAATTAAAAGTTAAAAGAGTTCAAAACACTTACAAACAAATGATGGCAGAAAAAA
>JGI24503J29689_10038692_pt1 | contig 11716 bp, 1 predicted proteins | sample BioPla3RNA2_FD_29689 | JGI IMG/M metagenome (IMG submission 29689)
ATATTAACAAATAAAAAAAACTGTCCTAATATAGGGGGACACTTAATATTACAATAAAAAAACACATAATCATGTCACTAACAATTTAAAAAATAAGAAATATGAAAAATTTTATTCATTCAACAGCTTTTATTATTTGTTTTACGTTTCTTTTTCATACAGCATCTGCACAGCGTTTAAGCGGAACTTATACTATTGGTCCTTCAGGAAACTATACTTCCATTGCCGCTGCTATGAGTGCTATGCAAACGTATGGTATTTCAGGAAACGTTACATTTAATATTAGTAGTGGTACTTATGGAGCAGCAAATATTAATTTTGCTTCAGGTATTCCTAATCAGGGGACATATGATACCATTACATTTACCTCAGTGACTAATAATCCTAATGATGTAACTATTGCGTCAGATACGTCTCTATCTATATATAATGCTAAAAATCTTGTTGTAAAGAATCTATCTATAGGTTCTTCTACTACTTTTAAAGGGGTTAAATTGGACGGAATTTGTAATAATGTTGAAATTTCTAATTGCAACATACGCTCCAATCCTATAGGAAATAGTAATAATATTGCAGGGATTTATTACCATAATACTGCAGGCGTAGCCAATAATATACGCGTATTAAACAATAAGATAGATGGAGGATATTATGGTATTTATTTCTACGGATATAATTCTACTAATTTTTCTTCTAATTTTATAGTAAATAATAACGTTTTATCTAATGCCTATTTATATGGAGTTCGTTTTTACTATATTAGTTTAAATAGCTTTTCGAATAATTCTATTACATCTCGAACGTCAAATTATTCTGGTTCGTTTTATGGAGTATATATCTACTATTCAAATGCTGCTTTAATTAATAGGAATAAAGTGCAAGTATTGACCACTGCTATTGCTTATCCTTGTGGAATGTATTTTACTTATTTAAATTATAGAAGTTCTACTAATAATTCACTAATAAGTAATAATGAAATTTTAGTGTTTACTAATTCTAATTATTATGGGATGTTTGTGCAATATAGTAGGGCTGATATATACAATAATTCTATCCTTGTTGGAGGGAATGGTGCAGCTCGAGCATTGTATGTATATTTGCTTGCGGGATTACCTGTTAATATAAAAAATAATAACTTGCATACTATGGCAGCTACGGCATATCCTATTTATATTAATAGTGCAAGTGTTAATTATTTAGGAAGTACATTAAAAATGGACTATAATAATTATTATAATCAAACAAATATAGGATATGCAGGAACTGATGTTACAAGTATGGCTGATTGGCAAGCGCTTACTGGACAAGACGCTCATTCTGTTAGTGTTTATCCTAATTATATTGATTTGTTTTCTTATCGATTAAAAACTGATGGAGAAGGATTGATTTGCCCACGCATCGCATCTGTTCCTAATGATATTTACGATACAATACGACAAGCTGTTACTTCGATGGGAGCTTATCATGATTATGTTCCAAAAAACTATGATATAAAACTACTTAATTTACTTTCACCTCAAACAGATGTTTCCGTAGGAATTAGCACTCCTATACGTGCTACTATTATGAATATGGGAGCAAATGCTGTTGATTCTATTAATATTCATTGGGAAATAAATGGGGTAAAACAAACATACTTATGGACTGGATTGCCTTTATCTCTTGGTGATTCTACTTCTGTAATTACTTTAGGATATTTTATGCCTTTAGCGGGAGAAAATCAAATTAAAGTTTACACAAGCCTCACTGGAGGAAAAGTTGACAACAACCCATCGAACGATACAGTAGCAATCAATGCTTTTGGCTGTAAGAATACTATTAACAGCGTTTATACAGTAGGTGGAAGTGCTGCCGATTTTACTACTATCAAAGAAGCGATTGATGTTATTTCTTATTGTGGAATAGCTACTCCAACAACTATTGCGATTAATCCAGGTACTTATTATGAAAATATTGTTATTCCTAATATAAAAGGGACAACTAAAGTAAATACACTAACTATTACAGCGGCAAATGGAGATTCTTCTTCTGTAATTATCCAAAGCTTGTCTTCAGCTCCTTGTTTCTTATTATATAATACAAATAATTTAACAATTAAAAACTTAACGATAAAAGGAGTCAATACAGGTGTTGCTTCAACGGCAATTAAATTTCAAAGTAATAATAGGGATATTCTTATTACAAACAATTATATTACAGTATCAGTAAACAATCCCAGTTCTACAACATCTACTGATATAATGGCTTTACACTCATACACATCTTTTGATACTAATATCACTATTTCAAATAATTTTATTAATGGAAGTGGAGGTATTTATTTTTATTCTCAGTCTAGTGCAATGACATCTAACATTAATATTTTGAATAATAAATTAGAAAACATTTATTATTATGGTATATACACTTATTATACACGTGTTGGGATAATAAAAAACAATAAAATTTATCAAAACTCTATGGCTGCTATATGGGGAGGTGGTAGTGGTTATGGATTATATATCTATTATTCATTAGGAGTTACCAATACAATTACCGATATATCAAACAACTTAATCAGAGGAGCTTTTGGCTACTTTGCTTATTTATATTATTGTCAAAGCAATAATGGAAGCAATACTTATGTTCTGTTTACTAATAATTCTTTAATTAAAACAGGAGCCGGGACTGTTAATTATTTACTGTATGCTTACTCGGGTCAGTTGCAATGCGTTAACAATACGTTTGTAAATATTGGAAGTGGAACAATTACTAATATGGCTTATTTTTATGGAACTACTTCCAATAATATTAATGTGTCAAATAATATTTTCACTAGCTTAACGGGAACAACTAATTACTTAATTTATTGGAATTCTACAGGAAATAATACACTTGATTATAATGATTATTATACTGTAAGTGGGAACATAGCTTATCATAATAATGGAGCTTATGCCTCGCTCTCTTCATGGAAATCGGCTTATCCTACTTATAATATCCGTTCTAAAAATGTGCACCCTTATTATATAGATAGTTTAAATTTCACAAAACCATCTAATTGGTATCCTTTAATATGTCCACGCAATGAATTTGTGCTAACAGATATTGATGGAAATCCACGTACAGCAACTACTTATATGGGCTGTTATGAGCCTTTATTTACTAATGATGCAGGATTGTTAAATTTTGTTAGCCCAACGGCAACTTCTACAGGAGGAGATACAACAAAAATAACTGTTAAATTATTTAACTATGGAACATCAACTCTTAATTCTATTACTTGTAAATATAAAGTAAATGGAGTCCTTTATCCTCAAGTTATTTTTAATAATTTGAATTTAGCTAAACATAAAGATACTAGTCTTACAATAGGTGTTTTTATTCCCATTTTAAATACTAGCACCACCATAGAAGCATGGTGCGAAAATCCAAATGGAAATACAGATCAAAATGTGTATAATGACTCTATTAAGATTACAACAACAGGATGTTCTATGGTGTTAAATGGAGAATATACTGTGGGAAGTAGTACGGCTGATTTTACTACAATTGCCAATGCGCTTAATGCATTAAGAGCTTGTGGCACTTCAGGACCTGTTGTATTTAAATTATACAATGGTACTTATCCCGGTTTTACTATTGATACCTCTTACATTGGTAGTAGTACTACCAATACTATTACTTTCACTTCTTTTACTAATAATGCAGATAATGTTATTATTAGATCTAATACAACGGCTCTTATATTAAGTAAAACTCATAATATTAAATTCACACATCTTACTTTTGATGCTCAAACGGGAAGTAAAGGAATTAATTTTATAGATACGTGTAGTAATATAGAAATTCGTAATTGTAAAATAAAAACCAATCTTACTTCTTCTGTTTCTACAAATATCGGTATAAATAAAGAAACGACTTCTTTTTCTATTGATAATATTTCTATAGTTGGAAATACAATAACAGGAGGCTATACGGGGATTCAGTTATATGGAGCAAGTACGTTGCCTGCCATTGGAAAAAATATTCGTATAGATAGTAATACGATTGTTGATGCATATAGATATGGACTATATACACGCGATTACATACAATTTAGAAGTGTGAGTAATAATACAATAATATCTCGTACAAGCAACGCAGGAACTTATTTTGATGGATTGTATTTTTATCAGTATTCAGAAGTAGATACTATTAAAAACAATAAAATAAACACAACAAAAAGTACAACAACAATTTATGCTAATGGGATTTATTGTTATCTTGTTAATTATTATTCTTCTACATCAGCTAATCTACATTTAATTAATAATGAAATTATAGTAAGAGGAAATTATTATGGGATATACGCATATTATACTCGCGCTCAAATAATTCATAATTCTATTTATATTATGGGAACTAGTAATAGTAATGGTCTTTACATCTATAATACGACTACTATCCCCGTCAACATTATGAATAATAATATTGTAAATATGTCTACTGGCGCATCTGCAACAGCCATTTATGTTTTAACTGCTAATACAGCAATAAGTGCTGATTATAATAACTATTATTCTGTACAAGGAACCCCTTGTCGCGTGAGTACACCTTTGTATAATCTTACATCTTGGCAAAATGCTACGGGTCTTGATTATAATTCATCAAGTATACTCCCTACTTATACCAATCTTGCTATAGATTTACGTATTAAAGGAGAAGAATTGTTATGTAGAAAACAGTCAGGAGTAAATTATGACTTATACGGCACGACAAGAAAACAACTAACAAATATGGGCGCATATCACACTTACGTACCATTAGCTTATGACATTATGCCTCTTTCTATTATATCTCCTACAGAAGATGTATCCAACTACTTTTCTGTTCCTATACGTATAAGCGTATTAAATAGAGGTGATAGTGCCATTACAGATTTTGATATACATTGGTCTGTAAATGGAGTTGACCAACCTATATACCATTGGACAGGAACTCCTTTGGCTATGGGAGATTCAACAATGCCAATTTTGATTGACTATTACTCGCCTTCTATGGGTTTTAATACTTTTCTATTTTACACATCTCTTCCAAACGGAAATTCCGATGGATCCCCAGATAACGATACTATTTCAATTGTTTCATTTGCTTGTGCTGGAGAATTATCGGGTATCTATACTATAGGTGGTAATAGTTCTGATTTTGAAGATATTACTACAGCGGTAAGAGTTCTTAAAACTTGTGGAATTGCTGATAATGTAATTTTTAAAATACAATCAGGAACTTATAATGAAAACATTAGCTTACTTGAGCCTATCATGGATGCTTCTTCTCCTTATACAGTTACATTTACATCTGAAGCCAATCATGCTGATAGTGTTATTATTAAAAGTAATACAACAGCTATTGAGCTTGGAGATGTTAAGAACTTAGCTTTCAAACATCTAACTTTAGATGTTACGAATGGACAAAAAGGAATAGAATTTTCAGAGGGTAGCGAAAATATAGAAATATTACATTGTAACATAAAATTAAATCCAACATCTACAAATAATAGTCATATAGGAATTTATAAACCCAACAATACTGGTATGCTTAATAATATTACCATTAAAAACAATTTGATTGATGGAGGATATTATGGAATACAAATGTATGCCGGGGAAAGTGGTAACTATTTAGGTGCTAACATTATTATTGATAGCAATAGTATTAGTAATTCATATTATTATGGAATGTATTTTTATTACTCTGATATCAAAAGCATAAGCTATAATCAAATTTCCTCAAGATATTTCGGTTCATCTACTTATTATTATGGTATTTTCTTGGCATATTCTAATGCAAATATCATTGGAAATAAAATAAGCAATCCAAGTAGTATTAACTATTCCATAGGAATTTATTTATACTATTATTTTAATTATTACTCTACAGAACCTGGGATAATTGCTAATAATGAAATTATAACTACTACAAGTAATTCTTCTTATGGAATATACTCTAACTCCTATATACGTGCCAATATTATCAATAACTCTATTTTAAGTAAAGGAGGAAATAATTGTCATGGAATTTATGTTGCTAATTTAATTTCTGGATATACGATTAATATAAAAAATAATAATATAGTAAATCAATCTGCTGGATATCCTATTCGATTGAATTCTAACACTTCAGATTTAATAATGGATTATAATAATTATTATGCGCCTACATATATAGGCTATTATTCGAGTGCTATAACTTCATTATCTACTTGGAAATCTACAGTAGGAAAAGATCAATATTCTGTTAATATTTTACCCAATTTCATTAACACAAATGTAAACTTAGAATTACAACATGGAACGGGCTTAAGCTGTCCACGTGATATAGATGTACTTACTGATATAAAAGGATTACCACGTAAAATAACCACAACAATGGGTGCTTATGAGCCTAAATATGAATTAGAATTGACATCTATTGCTCAACCATTAAATAATTCTAGCTTATGTTTATTAGAACCTGCAGATATTAAGCTAGTAATCAGTAATCTTAAAAATGTCCCAGTCAATTTTGCTAACGATTCGATGAGAGTTCATATAAGAATAACAGGGACAATGGCATATCAAAAAGACACAACAATTAAAGTGGGAGGAATGTTTGGAATGGCAAAAGATACTTTTACTGTTGTTCGTAATTATACTCCATTAGACACAGGGAGATATTACATATTGGCTTATATTGACAATATGGATATTAATCCTATCAATGATACTGTTAGGTCTAATTTCCATGTCAATATGAGTTATCAACACAAAGATACTATCACTTTGTGTGATGATGAATTACCATTTAAATATGGGGACAGCACCTTTAAAGTAGGAACTGTTTCAGGAAATTATCCTATTCATTTTACATTAGCAACGGGTTGTGACAGCTTGATAACTTTAACATTAAAAGTCAATCCAACTTACCATCATAATAGAAGTCTTACTATTTGTGATAATCAATTACCATTAAACTACGGAGATAGTATTTTCCCTATAGGAACTACAACGGGAACATATTTTATTCATTTCACCTTACCCACAGGCTGTGATAGTTTGATTCAATTAGCCTTAACAGTTCACCCAACCTATAAACATTTTGATACCTTAACAGTATGCGATAGCGATTTTCCGTTTAAATATGGCGATAGTACTTTTAAAGTAGGAACTGTTTCAGGAACATATCCAGTACATTTTACCTTACCCACAGGCTGTGATAGCTTGATAACTTTAACATTAAAAGTTAACCCAACTTATAAACATTATGACACTTTAACTATATGTGATAGCGATTTACCATTTAAATATGGGGACAGCACCTTTAAAGTAGGAACTGTTTCGGGAAATTATCCTATTCATTTTACATTAGCAACGGGTTGTGATAGCTTGATAACTTTAACATTAAAAGTCAATCCAACTTACCATCATAATAGAAGTCTTACTATTTGTGATAATCAATTGCCATTAAACTACGGAGATAGTATTTTCCCTATAGGAACTACAACGGGAACATATTTTATTCATTTCACCTTACCCACAGGCTGTGATAGTTTGATTCAATTAGCCTTAACAGTTCACCCAACCTATAAACATTTTGATACCTTAACAGTATGCGATAGCGATTTTCCGTTTAAATATGGCGATAGTACTTTTAAAGTAGGAACTGTTTCAGGAAATTATCCAATACATTTTACACTACCCACAGGTTGTGATAGCTTGATAACTTTAACATTAAAAGTTTATCCAACTTATAAACATTATGATACTTTAACTATATGTGATAGTGATTTACCATTTAAATATGGGGACAGCACCTTTAAAGTAGGAACTGTTTCAGGAAATTATCCTATTCATTTTACATTATCAACGGGCTGTGATAGTTTGATAACTTTAACATTAAAAGTCAATCCAACGTATCATTTTTATCGAAGCCTTACTATTTGTGATAATCAATTACCATTGAAATATGGAGACAGTATTTTCCCTATCGGTACTACAACGGGAACATATTTTATTCATTTTACCTTACCGACAGGTTGCGATAGCTTAATTCAATTAGCCTTAACAGTTCATCCGACCTATAAGCATTTTGATACGTTAACGCTATGCGATAGTGATTTTCCGTTCAACTATGGGGATAGTACTTTTAAAGTGGGGACTGTTTCAGGCAATTATCCCGTACATTTTACCTTACCAACGGGTTGTGATAGTTTGATAAATTTAACATTAACAGTTCATCCAACCTATAAGCATTTTGATACGCTGATGGTATGCGATAGTGATTTTCCGTTCAACTATGGCGATAGTACTTTTAAAGTAGGAACTGTTTCAGGAAATTATCCCGTACATTTTACCTTACCAACGGGTTGTGATAGTTTGATAACATTAACATTAAAAGTCAATCCTACCTATCATTTTTATAGAAGTCTCACTATCTGTGATGATCAATTGCCATTAAGCTATGGGGATAGTATTTTTCCTATCGGTACTGTTACCGGTAATTATCCTATACATTTTACCTTACCGACAGGTTGCGATAGCTTGATTCAGTTAGCCTTAACAGTTCATCCAACTTATAAACATTTTGATACGTTAACGCTATGCGATAGTGATTTTCCGTTCAACTATGGGGATAGTACTTTTAAAGTGGGAACTGTTTCAGGGACTTATCCTATACATTTTACCTTGCCGACGGGTTGTGATAGTTTGGTAACTTTAACATTAAAAGTCCATCCTACCTATAAACATTATGATACGTTAACTATATGCGATAGCGATTTACCATTCAACTATGGCGATAGTACTTTTAAAGTGGGGACTGTTTCAGGCAATTATCCTGTACATTTTACTTTACCAACGGGTTGTGATAGTTTGATAACGTTAACGTTAAAGGTTAATCCTTCATACAGTCATTATGATACCCTAACTATATGTAGCAATCAATTACCATTTAATTATAGTGGTATTATCTTTCCGGTCGGGACAAAATCCGGAACACAATTTATATATTTTACCTTACCGACAGGTTGCGATAGTTTGATACAATTATTTTTGACAGTAAATCCGGCTTATCAACATAAAGACACTTTAACTATATGCGATGTTGATTTACCTTTAACTTATGGCGATAGTATTTTTGCAATAGGAACTGTCTCAGGCAATTATCCTATACATTTTACCTTACCAACGGGTTGTGATAGCTTGGTAACTTTAACATTAAAAGTCAATCCGACTTATACACATTATGATACGTTAACAGTATGCGATAGTGATTTTCCGTTTAATTATGGGGATAGTACTTTTAAAGTAGGAACTGTTTCAGGCAATTATCCCGTACATTTTACCTTGCCAACGGGTTGTGATAGCTTAATTAATTTAATACTTAATGTTAATCCAACATACTCATTGTATGACACTTTAGTAGTATGTAATGGAGATGTTCCTTATACTTATGGAGATAGTATTCTCAATGTAAGTGGAAATTACAGAGTTGTTTTCTCATCTTCCAAGGGATGCGATAGTATTGTATTCCTTAACTTTAATGTATTTAATTGTGAAAGTGTTGATGTTGTGGGTATTTGCGATAGCGAGTTGCCTTATGCTTATGGAGATAGTATATTCAATGCAAGCGGTATATATTTGGTTAATTTTAAAACATATTTAGGATTAGATAGTGTTGTTGCTCTCACTTTACATGTATATAGTACTTATAATCATTTTGATACTTTAAACGTATGTAATTCTGAATTTCCAATAATGTATGGAGATAGTACCATATCTATAGGCGGAAATTATACAATAGAATTTGCATCTATTTACGGATGCGATAGTACAATAGATTTAACCGTATACACACTTCCTTCTTACAATTTATTCGATACCGTTAGTATTTGCGACGGCGAACTTCCTTATACGTATTCTGATAGTCTGCTTGCTAGTGCGGGAAGTTATACTTTTACGTTAACAACTATTGAAGGTTGTGATAGTATTATTCACTTAACGCTATTAGTTTATCCGACTTATAATAATTGGGATACACTTACGATATGTTCCGGTGAATTACCATATCAATATGGTGATAGTATTTTTGCCGTAGGAAGTGTTTCAGGAACTTATCCTATACATTTTACACTACCGACAGGCTGTGATAGCTTGATAAATCTTACTTTAATTATTAATAATTCCTATTTACATACAGATACGGTTGCCATATGCTATGGAGATTTACCGTTTACTTATGGCGATAGTGTTTTTGCGGTAGGAAGTGCCTCTGGCGACTATTCTATTATCTTTACTTTACCGACAGGTTGTGATAGTATTATATTATTAACGTTAAATATATTTAATTGTCAATCAACAAATATTGTAGATATTTGTTCCAATGAATTGCCGTTTAACTATGGAGATAGTACTTTCTATGCTGCCGGAATATATCAAGTAGTATTTCAATCTCATTCAGGACTTGATAGTGTTGTAACATTAACATTACGTGTACATAACAATTATAATTACTACGATACAGTAAGTATCTGTAATTCTGAATTTCCTTATACTTATGGCGATACGGTAATTACTACCTCAGGCGATTATATTATCTCATTATTATCTTCCTACGGTTGTGATAGTATTATTAATTTAACATTACTGACCTTGCCGTCTTATGCTATTTATGATACTATTGGTATTTGTGACAACCAACTTCCTTATACTTATGGCGATAGTATTTATAATGATTTCGGTGATTATGGTATATTCTTAAAAACCGAATACGGTTGCGATAGTATTATTCATCTGCATTTATTGTCTTTATCAAGTTATGTTTATTCGGATACTTTAAGTATTTGTTCTAATGAACTTCCTTACACCTATGGCGATACAATTTTTGATATAGGAACTATGAATGGCGATTATATAATTTATCTCACTTCTATTAATGGTTGTGATAGTGTTGTCAATCTTAATCTTTCTATTTATCCTATTTTTGAAGAAAGTGTATATGCTAAAATTTGTGAAAGTGAATTACCTTATTATTTTGCAGGGAAAGAATTTGATTCGGGTGGCACATATGAAATCGTACTTGTTTCTATTGATGGTTGTGATAGTATTATAAACTTGTATCTAACAGTGAAAAATGCACCGATTGCTCCCGATACAATTATTGGGGAAATACATATTAGGGAAGCAGGGAATTATACTTATAGTGTTGAAGTAGTTGATAGTGCTTCATCTTATATATGGACTATTTCTAATGAAGAATGGTTAGGAAGTAGTACAACCAATACCATTGTAGTATTTATTTCAACATCAGGAAGTGCTTATATTTCGGTACAAGCAGCGAATGAGTGCGGAAGTTCTGAAGCCACTGAAATATATGTCCAATCGTCGGTTGGAATTAAAGAATTGAATAATACAGCCGAAGTTAACCTATATCCAAATCCTGCGAATAATTATTTCTATTTGAAAATGAATGATATTCAAGGGAAAACCTTGATTAGTATTAGTGATATAACAGGCAAGGTATTGCGTAGAGAAGAGGTTGATATCAATAGTGCTAATCAATTATTAATATTTAGCACTCTTCATTTATCGAAAGGATTGTATTATGTTTCAATTGTCAATAACAATCATACTATAGTTAAGAAATTGATTATAGAATAGATTGTTCTAATAATGAAAGAGAGGCTTATACAACCTCTCTTTTTTTTTATTAGTAAATA